>Ga0208462_1000220_pt1 | contig 73208 bp, 62 predicted proteins | sample AD_SCU001_MetaG_FD_184452 | JGI IMG/M metagenome (GOLD analysis project Ga0208462, IMG submission 184452) | Active sludge microbial communities of municipal wastewater-treating anaerobic digesters from China - AD_SCU001_MetaG (SPAdes) (version 2) | ecosystem: Engineered > Bioreactor > Anaerobic...
ATGGCTAACTTAATTATAGATCGAGCTCTTCATTTTTTAAACCCTCTTGAACCCCTATCAAAAATTCAGTGGTAGACCACCACATTTTAGAAAGGTGCTCGAATACCACTGAATAATTTAAATACCTTTTTTATTTAGCTTTTTAATGACTCGATCATGAGTATACGACCTTCATGAACATGGATGATTCCGTGGTCTTCAACAACTTCATTAGAGATGCATAATGGATCATATGTCATGAGAAGATAGGTTGATAAAGGATACTTAAATCCGATCAACGATAGTTTAGCTTTGGGATATGCAAATAAGCTGACATACCCTTTGGAATGAACGTCATGGAGTCCTTCTTGAAGGAGCTTGATTGTTGAATATTCATCAACGATTTGAAGTTCAGGAAACTCATCAAAAAAGAGAGTGTGAGCAACAAAATGTTCGATCCGTTCTCCACCTAATCCACCGATCATAATGAGCTCATCAGGGTTCATTTTTTTTGCTTCAACAAGGGCTTGGTGCGTATCGGTAACATCTTTAACGGGATTCAGTCTAATGACATGAAGATTGATCAGCATGCCCTGATTAGTTAAGGAGTCAAAATCACCGACAGCAAGGTCGATTTTGATCCGCTGTTTATATAAAGCAAGTACGGCTTGATCAACAGCAATGATGACATCACTTTCTTTAAGCGGGAAGATCTTTCTGATATCTTTTGGGGTGGGATAAGTGACGATAATCGCTCTCATCGTAATCCCTCAATACCTTTTGCTCGATCTTCAAGATTGAATAAATACGATCCCGCAACCACGATATCAACACCCGCTTCTTTTGCATCGTGAATGGTTTCATCATTGACTCCACCATCAATTTCAATGGCGAAATGGAGTCCGTTTTCTTTTCTTATTTTCACAAGTTCTCTCACCTTATCCATCATGTCTATCATGAAGGATTGCCCTCCAAAACCGGGTTCAACCGTCATGACTAAAATCAGTTGAACATCATGCAAATAAGGGATAATCGTTCGTACAGGAGTCTTTGGCTTCAATGCGATCCCGACACCCACTTTTTCTTTTTGAATCGCTAAAACAGCTTCTTGCACATGATTCGATTCAATATGAATCGTGATGAACTTTGTTTGTGGAAAGACAAATTTGGGAACCCATTGAAGAGGATCAGTGACCATCAGATGCACATCAAGTGGAAGATGGGTCTGTTCTTCGATGCTTTTTGCGATGGCTGGTCCAAAGGATAAATTGGGAACAAAATGACCATCCATGATGTCAAGATGAATATAGTCTGCTTGACTCACGGACTTTAGTTCATCTTTTAATGATGTGAAATTGGCTGTTAAAACAGAAGGCGCAACTTTCATGTGATTTACCTCCTAATATTTATCTTTTTGTTGTTTGATCTCTTCAATAAAGCTGAGATAGTTTTCATAACGGGATGCTAGCATTTCTTGATTGACATAAGCTTGTTTAACCGCACATGTGGGTTCATTAATATGTAAGCATTTCGTTTTAAACTTACATGATGATGATAACTGTTCAAAATCAGGATAATACTGCTTAAGGTCTTCTGGGAAGAAAAGGGATAATTCAATCTTCGAAAACCCTGGAGTATCCACGATGTATCCATCATGGATTTCATAGAGTTCAGTGTGACGAGTTGTATGTTTTCCTCTGCCTAAAGCTTCAGAGATTTCTTGAGTTTTTAACTCTAATTCTGGCATGAGTGCATTGAGTAATGTGGATTTACCGACCCCTGTTTGTCCCGCTAAAACACTGATCTTATCTTTAAAGACATGGGTGAGAACATCTATACCAATACGCTGCTTACTATTCACATAGTAGACATCATATCCTAGGTGTTGATAATAATTCAATTTTTCACGAAGATCATTCAGTATTTCTTCATCGATTAAATCGATTTTTGAGATGACTAAAATGGGAACAAGACGTTCCTGTTGCATCATCACGAGAAATTTATCGAGTAAGTTGAAACTAAAATCGGGGCGAATGGCAGAAAAAACGAGAATCACTTGATCGACATTGGCAACATCAGGACGTGTCAAATCATTGAATCTGGGTTCAATCTCACGGATGATCGTGGTATCTTCTTCATCATCATAAAGAACATGATCACCCACTTTAGGACTGATTTGGATGATTTTGACGTCTTTTTTTGTTTTTTTGGTCAATTGCTTATTGAAAACCGATTTTTCATCGAGTTTCATGTAGCGCAATTTCCCACTTGCATGAGCCATGACTTCTTGTTTGGTTTCCCAATCAATAATGGTATATTGATTAGAAATCATTTTTTTGATAAATCCTCTTTTCAAATGAACCTCCTAGGTCAAATGCTGGCTTCTCAACTGACCGCATGCTGCATTGATATCATGACCTTGTTCTTTACGCAAGGTCACTTGGATTTTATTTTTCATTAAGATATCATAGAAAGCTTCCATGGTTTCTGTTTTACTGCGTTTATATCCGGATTCTAAGACTTCATTATAAGGAATTAAGTTCACGTAAACATTTAATCCACGTAAGACTTTAACGAGTTCAAGTGCTGTTTCAGCTGAATCATTCAGACCATCAATCAAGATGTATTCAATGGTCACACGTCGTTTTGCAACGGAGAGATAGTATTTGATCGCACCAATCACTTCTTCAACCGGATAAGCTTGGTTGATCTTCATCAGTTTGGAGCGTATCTCATTATTGGGTGCATGTAAACTGATGGCAAGATTCACCTGTAAGCCCATATGTGCATATTCTCTAATCTTAGGAACAATACCCGAGGTTGATACCGTAATATGTCTTGCACCGATAGCAAGACCTTTGGGATGATTGATTGTTGAGAGGAATTTAAGTAGGTTCTCATAGTTATCAAACGGTTCACCAATCCCCATCACCACCACATATGAAATACGTTCCTTGAGGATCCGTTCAGTTTCAATGATTTGTGCAATGATTTCACCTGCATTGAGATCGCGTTTCTTCTTTAATAATCCCGATGCACAAAAGGAACATCCAATATTACATCCGACTTGTGTGGTCACACAAATCGAATTACCATAATGATGTTTCATGAGGACGGATTCAATCAAATGACCATCGACTAAACTATAGAGTGCTTTAACGGTTCCATCCGCACTGATATGCTTTAAAACGAGTTCAAGTGCTTGAATCGTAAAGTTTTCTTTTAAGAGTGCAACGAGATCATCAGGTAAATTGGTCATTTCATCAAATGACTGAACCTTTTGTTTATAGAGCCATGACCAAATTTGATCAGCACGATATTTTTTATGTCCTTTTTCAAGGAGAAATTCAACCAACGCTTCATGCGTCAAATTATAGATTAACATCTTATCACCTGTCATTTATTATACACGAAAATGAGCCTTTACCAACGAAAAAACCTGACGAATCAGGTTTTAACTGCGAATTGTCGCTTGATAGCTAAATGCAAGTCGATTGGTGATCTTTTTCATGACTTGATCCACATCGTCTGCACTTAATGTTTTGTCTTTGTCGTTAAAAACGAGTGAGAATGCGATCGATTTCTTTCCTTTTTCAATCGATGAACCTTGGAAAACATCGAAGACATCCACAGAAACTAAAATCTTTTTCGCGGTTTGTTCAATCATCTTTAATAGTTCACCTGCAGTGACCTTTTCATCGACAACAATTGCTAAATCGCGTGTGACATTAGGAAACTTACTGATGGCTTGATACTTAAGGGGAGATCCTTCTTGAAGAAGCTCAGTGAGATCGATTTCTAAGATTGTTGTATGATCAATACCAAGACGTTTCTCTTCATTGGGATGAAGTTCTGCAAGTTGTCCAATGACATGATTGTTGTAGAGGATATCAGCTTGTTTGTAGGGATGATAGCTTGCTGTACGATCGGTCGCTTGATAGTCTAATGTGATATCAAGGGGTTCAAAGATTGAGGATAATAGACCTTTTAACACATAGAAATCAGGTTTAATCTGTTCTTTTTTCCATGGATTGGTATGCCAAGCACCACTCATCGCGATGCCTAAATGGAATCGTTCTTCTCCTTCAGCAAAACAGTTTCCCATTTCAAAGATCGAGACATTATTCGATTGACGCGATTGATTGAAACGAATTGTTTCAAGTAATCCATGAATGAGTGATTGGCGAAGTGTCTTCTTATCTTCAGAAAGGGGTAATAAGACGCTGACGGGGTCTCCCATCACATGATAACGATGGACTTCAGAAGGTTCTAAAAGAGAATATGTGATGACTTCATAAAGCCCTAAATTGGAGAGATGATGTCTTAATTGACGGAGTCTCTTCTGTTTAAATGTTAATTTACCGGGTGTTGGTTTATCAATTGCGGTCATGGGAATCTTATCGAGACCATGAATGCGTGCGATTTCTTCTAAGAAATCAGCACTGATCTGTAAATCTTGACGCCATGATGGAGCTTGTAGTCGATAGGTGGTCTCTGTTTTTTCTACCGTGTAATGATAAGCTTTGAAATAACTCATCAGTTCTTTCTCAGAAATCACAGTGCCCAAAGCTTCTTGAAAATATCCGTGCTCAACTTCAACAATTGGGTTATCATGTGTTGTATGGATACATTCACTCACGCCCTGATAGACTTTCGCATCAGCGAGCTCAACCAAGAGAGCTGTTGCACGTTCAAGACCTAAACGTACTCGGTTTTCATCAATTCCGCGTTCAAAACGAAGTGATGAATCGCTTCTAAGGTTTAATCGTTTACTTGTTTTTTGAATGCGTTTCGGTTCAAAATAAGCGGCTTCAATGATCACTGATGTCGTATGTTCATCAATCATTGTGTTTTGTAAACCCATCACACCACCGATAGCAACAACGTCCTTACCATTGGTAATCACAACATCATCATGTTCTAAGATGCGTTTTTCATCATCAAGTGAGACGACTTCTTCACCTTTTTTTGCATCACGGACAAGAATGTGATCACTTCCAAATTTCTTAGCATCAAACATGTGAAGTGGCGTACCATATTCAATGAGGACATAGTTGCTGATATCAACCACATTATTAATCGGATGAATATCGGATGCAATCAGTGCACTTTTTAACCACCATGGTGATTCTTTGATGACGACATCTTCGACATAACGTGCATAATATCGTCCGCATCCCTTGGTTTCAATCTTCACACTTAATGGATTCTTTGTTGATGTTTCCTTAATCATAAAAGATGGAATATGGACTTCTTGATTAGTCATCGATGCAAGATCATAGGCAAATCCAAGATGCGATAACAAATCACCACGGTTTGGTGTCAATTTTAACTCCATGACCCATCCTTCTTGATGGATGACTTCAAGGGCAGGTTTACCGATTTCTTGAGGTTGATCGAAATAGTAAATGCCATCCTTAAAGGCTTCAGGAATGACGCTATCTTCAAAGCCGAGTTCACGGAGTGAACAAATCATACCATTGGATTCAACACCCCTAATTTTGGATGCTTTAATCTGAAAGTTACCGGGTAGAACTGCACCTACTTGGGCAACGATGACATATTGCCCTTGTGCAACGTTGGATGCACCACATACGATTTGTTCGATGCGATCACCGAGATTAACGGTTGTCACATGCAGGTGATCCGAATTGGGATGATCTTCACAGGTTAAAACATGACCAATCACAAGATTGGTTGATGTATTCACCTGTTGAAATGATTCAACTTCGATAATTTTTTGATTGGTGAGCTCAAGGATATTGGATGGGACATTGACCCATTTTTTGAGCATAGATTCGAGGATTTTCATCGGTTGACCCCCTTAAATTGCTTTAAAAAGCGTAAATCATTGGTATAAAAATGACGGATATCATCGATGGCATATTTCAAAATAGCAATACGCTCAACACCGATTCCAAAGGCAAATCCGGATACTTTTTCAGGATTGTATCCACCCATTTTTAAAACATTAGGATGAACACGACCAGCGCCTAAGATTTCAATCCAACCGATGCTACCATCTTTTTTGACATAACTGACATCCACTTCAACAGATGGTTCAGTAAATGGGAAGTATGATGGACGCAAGCGAATCACACGATCAGCTCCAAAAAGATGTCTTGCCATCGTCAGAAGTGCTCCTTTGAGATGAGCAAATGTAATCTTTTCATCAATCACTAAACCTTCAATTTGCATGAATTGATGGCTATGGGTGGGATCGTCGTCATCACGACGATAAACTTTACCTGGACAAATGATACGTAAAGGTTCACCCTTCTTTGAAAGCATGGCGCGTGCTTGAACAGGTGATGTATGGGTACGAAGAAGTCTATTTTCATCCACATAGAATGAGTCTTGCATCGCACGGGCTGGATGATCTTTATCAAGATTCATCATTTCAAAGTTATAATGATCACTTTCAAGTTCAGGACCTTCAGCAACCTCATAACCCATACCGATAAAGAGATCTTCCACATCTTCAATCACTTGATTTAAAGGATGGATCGAACCTTGGTAAAACTGTGTCCCTGGTAAGGTAACATCAATCGTTTCTCTTGCAAGCTGTTGAATGAGGGCATCTTCTTCCAACTTCATCTTCTTCTCATAGAGTGCAGCTTCAAGATCAACCTTGAGTTGATTGACAGCTGCACCAAAACTTGGTCTTTCTTCTGGAGATAAATCTCTTAGTTTCCCCATCAGTAATGAAACTTCGCCTTTTTTACTTAAGTAGAGAAGACGAATGGCTTCAATATCATCTAATGATTGTGCATGCTTTATTTTTTCAAGTGCATTTGCTTTTAAATCCATCATATGATCATTCATAACATAACCTCATTTCATATTTTTTATAAAAAAGAAACGTCCTTCATAGCTAAGGACGTTTTCACGCGGTACCACCTTAGTTCCAAAGTCAAGACTTTGGCACTCGATATCCTTAACGCGGATCATTCGGGTGGGATTAGCACCTCTCCAAGATGAATTCATTGAGGATTATGGCATGACTCCCATCAACTCATGCTCGCTTCACATAAAGGTCTCAATTACTACTTCTTTTCAACGATTTTGATTAACGACGATTATTGGCGATAATCGCTAAGAAACGTAAGAGTTCAATATAAATCCATACGATGGTGACCATTAAACCAACGGCAACCATCCATTCGTATGAACGGTCCATGCCACCTTCAACGATCATTTCTGCACGATCGAAATCGAGGGTTAACATGAGGGCTCCAAAGATAATGAAGATACCACTGATGAGAAGAACAAATGGTTCAGAAAGTGATATACCTACACCAAGGAGTTGTAGGATAAAACCAAGCACGATAAAGAGGAGTATACCGAGTAATACAGAATACATAATCCGTCTAAATCGTGGGGTTACACGAATCGTTCTTGAACTATAAAGGAATAGCATGACGGTAAAGATTGCTGCTGTTGCAATCACGGCTGCAAGTGCAACACCGGGTGCATACGCATCAAACATGACGGTAATCAGTCCTAAGAAGATGCCTTCAGAAAGTGCATAGATCAATGCAAATGGAGCTGCAAGACGAACACTACGCGAGGAAACAATCACGGAGATAAATCCTAAAATCCCTGATCCTACAAGGATAGGAAGAACACTTTCAACAGGTAATAATCCGTTTGCAATCGCATAGAGGAATAAGAAACCACTTAAAACGGCAGAACCTAACAAAAGTCCTGTCTTGAACATGATACCACGGTAACTTGCTGTTTCACTGCCTACATACGCTTCGCTACGTTCAAGTGTGCGGAAGACTGGATTGGATGTACGCATCATCATCAACTCCTTTTACGTTTCTATTATATAATAGCGGTTCATTAAAGTGCAAATAATCCCGCATCAATCACATTATTTTCCGATTTTAAATCCTTAAATGCACCAAATGTTTCAAGTTTTTCAAAGACTGTCTTATTGATGCGTGTTCTTTCTTTGACATCGTCACGTGACGTAAATGCCTTTTCACTTCGTTTTTGAACGATATCATACGCCACGGCATCACCAAGGCCATCAATGGCTCTAAAAGGCATACGGAGTCCTTTTTCTTCCATCTTAAAGGTGGTTGCATCCGATAGATTGATATCTACTGGAAGGAAAGAAAAACCACGTTTTGTCATTTCTAGCGCCACACCTAGGGTCACGATCAAGTTTTCATCTTTGACTTTAAGGTTAAAGGTATCATTGAGTGTCACTAGCTTGTTTCTGATGGCATTTGCACCAGCTACCATGACTTCATAATCGAATTGATCGACACGCTTACTAAAGAATCCTGAATAGAATAATAGTGGTTTATAGACTTTAAACCATGCGATACGCATCGCCATGATCACATAAGCTGTCGCGTGTGCTTTGGGGAACATATACTTGATTTGACTTGCTGACCAAATGTACCATTCAGGCACTTTGTTTTTACGCATCTCTTGTTCATAGTTAAGCCATGTTGCTTTATCTTTCGAGGGTTTACCTTTTCTTACAAATTCCATGATTTCAAATGCACGGAGTGGCTCTAGGCCAAATGCTTGGAGTTGAACCATGATATCATCACGACAACCGATGATATCATCAAAAGGAATTTTTCCATGTTCGGTTTTCCCTGTAACAAGCGATTGCGCATTTTTAAGCCAAACGTCTGTTCCGTGAGATAATCCTGATATTTTGACAAGACCTGCAAATGTTTTAGGTTTGGTATCGATCAGCATTTGACGTGTAAATGGGGTTCCAAACTCAGGGATTGCATAGGATGCAACTTCACTCATGATTTCATGTTCTTTGACATTGATCACTGATGTACCTGAAAAGAGTTCATAAACTTTGGGATCATCTAGGGGAATATCTTGAGCACGTTTAAAGGGAAATTCATCTTGATGTTCACTCACATAATCCATCAAGAATTTAATCATGGTTGGATCATCATGTCCAAGGATATCGAGTTTTAAGAGATTGGATTCAAAAGAGTGATAGTCGAAATGGGTTGTCTTCCATTCAGCATTCACATCATCTGCAGGATACTGAATCGGTGTAACATCAAAGATGGTTCTTGATTTAGGAACCACAACAATGCCACCAGGATGTTGTCCTGTTGAACGTTTCACACCTTCTATTTTGCTTGCTAAACGTTCGATTTGAGCATTTCTTACTTGGATATTCTTATCTTCAAGATAACCTTTGACATAACCGTATGCGTTTCTTTCAGCAACCGTTTGAATCGTTCCCGCACGGAACGTGTGATCTTCACCGATCAGTTCTCTGACATACGCATGAGCGGTTGCTTGATAGTCTCCTGAGAAATTTAGATCGATATCAGGCACTTTATCACCATCAAAGCCTAAGAAGGTTTCAAAGGGAATATCATGGCCATCTTTGTAGAGAGGTTGCCCGCAAATTGGACATTTTTTTGTTGGTAAATCGTAACCAGATTGGATTCCTTTCATGAAGGGTTGAAACGCTTTTTGTTCAGGGGTTAATCCATAATGAAGAACTTCTTCATCGGTCAGATGAAAGACAGTGAAGTCACCATGAGGACATCTATAATGTGGTTTCAGTGGATTGACTTCTGTGATATCAAGAAGGGTAGCCACCAATGAGGATCCAACCGATCCACGTGAACCAACCAAGTATCCATCATCGAGTGATTTTTTCACAAGGAGATGCGAGACATAATAGTTTGGAGCAAAATCATTATCAATAATGTTTTTAAGTTCGCGTTGCACGCGATCTTGGACAAGAGGGTGAGGTGTCGAACCATAAAGGAATTGCATCTTATCATAGACTAAGCGTTTGACTTCATCAGCAATACTATCAATCCCTAAAAGATCCTTAAAGGCATCATCCGGTAATGAATAGAGTTGTTTTGGGAATGCTTGAATCTTATCGATCACACTGTTTAATTCATGGGTATTTTTAACGACAATTTCATAGGCTAAGTCCTTGCCTAAAAACGCCATGGATTTAAGCATTTCATCGGTCGTTAAGAAATACTGTTCTGGCATCGTATTATAGCGTGCAAGATCATGAATACCTCCACCTACCAGAGGTGTTCTGATGTAGATTTCACGGTAAAGAACATCCTTCTTTTCGAGATAATGAACATCACCGGATGCGATGACTATCTTTTTCTGTTCTTTGGCAAAACGAACGATTTTGGCAATAATCGCTTCGATGATTTCATCCGCGTGAGCCCCTAAATCTTCTTTTAAATGCTTATACGCCTGAGGAGGTTGAACTTCAATGTAATCATAATAGGCAATCGCTTCTTTAAGTGCTTCATCGGATGCATTTTTGGCAGCTTCAAAGACATCACCATTGGCACATCCACTTCCAATCAGTAAGCCTTCACGATATTTTTCTAAAACCGATTTTAATGTACGTGGACCACCATAAAAATGAGTGGTGAGCGCATCGCTGATCAATTTGAATAAATTCTTATAACCACTTTGGGTTTGCGTTAAAACCATCACATGATAAGGCATGATATGCTTCCACGATTCTTTTTCATCGATGGATTCATTAATTTGTTGATAGGTTTTTATGCCCTTGGATAAGAGTTCATTCATCATGAGTAACCATATTTGTGCGGTGACATACGCATCATCTTCAGCACGGTGATGGGATTCTTGTTTGACTTTAAAGAATTTAGCAAGAGCTTTTAAGTTATAACGTTTCAAATCTTGATTGTAAAAATAGCGGGCGCAATTTAAAGTATCAATGATCATGTCATGATCAAATGATAGACCTAATCGAAGGGCATTTTCCTTGATATGTCCACTATCAAAAATCGCATTATGTGCAACTAAAATCGTCCCTTCAATGAATGCTAAAAAACGAGGTAGTTCTTCTTCAATCGAAGGTGCTTGTTCGAGCATGTCATCGGTGATATTGGTAAACTCAGTCGTAAAGTGAGATAACGTTTCACCAGGATTGATGAAGGATTGATAGCGTTCGCTAATAGCTCCACCAGTAATCTTGACCGCAGCAATTTCAATGATTTTATCTCGTGTTGCTGATAAACCGGTGGTTTCTATATCAAAGACGACATAGGTCGCATCTTTTAACAACATATCTTGTTTTGATGGAGTTGTGATTTTAAAATCGGTGTCATCGACAAAATCGAGTTCAACACCATAAATCGGTTTTATATCTTTTCCTTTCGTGGCTTTGTAAATATCAGGATACGCATACAAACCATTATGATCGGTGAATGCAATCGCTTCATGTCCCCATTTGATCGCTTGATCAATGTATTCACTGACATCCGTGACAGCATCCATGTTGGACATTTTCGTATGAATATGAAACTCGATCCGTTTTTCTTTGGCACGATCCATACGTTCTTCTTTTTTATTTTTTTCAATGAAGTGAATCGCATCAGCAAAAAGAACGACATCCTTTTGGAAGGTATCAAAATTGGCGCGTCCTTCAACTTGGATAAAATCGCCATCATGAAGGGAATCTGCGAGTTCACGATCTTTATCAAACTTGATGAAACGTTTGATGTAGATGGCATCTTCGTCATCGCCTAAGACAAAGGTTAATAATTGCGTGGTTGATAGTTGTTTGACTTCTAGTTTTGAGATGATGCCTTCGATTAAAAAGACAACATCACCTTTTTCGTTTTTGTATTGATCGAGATGATATTGATCAATTGGAATTTCTTTGATGGGTACAGCAAGGGCTGATGATTTCTTCGAAAATGTTTTACGCGCACTCTGCTGACGATTAGCTTGTTTGGCATAAACCACTTTTTGTTCCATGACTTTTTCTTGTTCGACGATGGATGATTCTATCATTTTCGATACTGGTGTTAAACTGACGATGATTTCATGTTGAATGCTCACATCGAATCCAAAACGTCGAAAAACATCCTGAATATCTTGGAAATACTCAATGACATAGGTACTGTCTTGATCGATCTCAACAATAAATGTATGTTTTTCATAACGTGTTTTAAAGTTCTTTAACACTAAAAAACGTGCTTTTTCTTTGGATAATTCCAAGATGGCATAATCATAAAATGCCATCGCAACCTGATCAAATTTTTGATCAGAGAGATAACTGATACCAATTTCGACATCTTGGAGGATACGAGGCACATAAAAATAGCTTTTCATCTGTTGAATGAACGGGATCAACACTTCAGGATCGACGACTTCGTTTAACGTAATATCAAAATGCCATGTTTTTTGAACCGTGTCTATATTGACACAATTTAACGTGGCTTGATTGAGGATAGGATCTTGAAATTTGGATTGTTCGAGGAATAACTGAAATTTGTCTTTTTTCATGAGATTACCCCTGGGTCAACGATTTTAATGGAGCGATACGCCCAAAAATGCCAAACATAAAGCAGTGGAATGATTAAATATTCAATCCAAAATGATCCAAATAAAATGGCTAAAAGTTCAACAATCACATATAAGGTTGTCAAGTAGATGGAAAGTTTGAGACGCATGCCAAATGGAATCGGTAATTGGCGGGTAAAAATCGACATAAACAAGGTCATTAAAATCGCATAAAACGCATAATCAAAGAGGCCTGTAAAATAGGCAACAAAGATTTCAGCTGTCGTGAAAAGTCCAAGTTCATCATGAAAATCTTTGATCGCTGAAGCGAGTAAACGAACATTGGCAACACTACCATCAGAAAAATCATGCTGCTCTAATCCAAGCGAGGTATAAGATGCGCGATTGATTTCCATATTGGCGACATAAAGTGCCATATCTTGAGGTAAAAAGGCAATATAGATTTTATTTTGATCCGCGGTGAAATCACCTACGACAAGATTGAAATAATCAAAGGTTGCGATCGATGTTTGTGTTGTGATGAGTGTACCATCAACAATCGCTGTATCTTCTAAGACCAAATCTTGTGAGATTGCACTGACCATACGCTCATAACGATCAAGGGTCATACCTGGTGAAATGAGGGATTTCATCCATGCCGGTATCATCAAAATCATTGGAATTAATAAGAGATAAAGGATGACCCGCGGCCACTTATCCTTCATAAAAAAAACCGCTAAGGGAGGTTTTGTTAAACTTGTTGTTAGTCTCTTGAACATGCCTTCAACTCCTTAAATGTTATTATAACATAATAAACGTTCATATGATAAAATGATTGTGGTGAAACTATGAATTTAATGAATCATGAAAAACATTACAATACCTTACATAACTACTATCTCAAGACCTATCAAAAGAAGGTTTTTAAGATTGCACTCAATGGTGGATTTACCTGTCCTAATATCGATGGTACGGTTGCAACAGGAGGTTGCACCTTCTGTTCATACATGGGAAGTGGTGATTTTGCGGGAAATAAACTTGAACCTCTTTCCATTCAATTTGAGAAAATCAAAAAGATGATGCATCAAAAATGGGAAGAAGGTTTGTATGTTGTTTATTTTCAAGCAAACACCAACACACATGCCCCTTTAGAACGACTAAAGAGTCTTTATGAAGAAGCGATCACGCTTGATCCAAACATTGTCATGCTCTCTATTGGAACAAGACCCGATGTTTTACCTGATGATGTTGTGGAATACTTAGGTGATTTAAATACCCGAATACCCGTTCAAATTGAATTAGGTCTTCAGACCATTCATCAAACAACATCCGAGCTAATCAATCGTGCCCATGATCTTGCCTGTTTTGATGATGCGGTAAAAAGACTTAGAAAACACAAGATTGATGTCGTGGTTCATATCATCAATGGACTTCCCTTTGAAACCAAAGAGATGATGATTGAAACCGTGAAACACCTCAATACGCTTGATATTCAAGGGATTAAAATTCATATGCTTCATCTCATGGAAAAGACAAAAATGGGATACCAATATAAGAAAAATCCATGGAAATTGATGACACTTGAGGAATATGTCGATGTGACCGTTGAACAAATCGGATGGTTAAGAAAAGATATTATCATTCATCGGTTAACAGGAGACGCTCCTTCTTCGATGTTGATTGCACCTGATTGGACAAAGAAAAAGTTTGTTGTCACCAACGAAATCGACAAAAAAATGCGCCGTATGAATTTATGGCAAGGTGATTACGATGAAAATGAACGTCTTACTTGAGCAAGCTCATGCATTACTGACTCCCCTGATCACCAAAGAGGATGTCATCTGTGATATGACCATGGGGAATGGTCATGATACACTCTTTTTATCATCACTTGCAAAAGAAGTTTATGCATTCGATATTCAACAAGAAGCACTCGATCATACATTAGAAAAGGTGCGTGGATTATCCCATGTGCATCTGATTAAAGATAGTCACGAAAATGTCTTAAACTATGTCCAAAATTTCAGAGGTGCGATCTTCAATCTCGGATATCTTCCAACAGGAAATCCAATGATCACAACACGCACAGAGACTACGTTAAAAACGCTCAATCTTCTTATTCACCACATGAAAAAAGATGATTTCATTCAGATCGTCATTTATCCAGGACATCCTGAAGGTGAAAAAGAAAGCCAAGCGATTGACGCATGGATTCAGGGCTTATCAGCCCATCATTTTCAGATCACAGTCACGCATTTTCTTCATGAATCAGCAAAACCACCCTATCTCTACATGATCTATAAAGTAAAAGACGAAAGCTAATGGCTTCCGTCTTTTTTTCTTTCCCATAAGGGGGAATTATGGGCGATTCTTTTGCCAGTTTTCAATACGTTCTCTGATTTCATCACGCTGTTGTCTGCGTTCTTCAATCACTTCTTGTGCATGACCTGCATGAACTTCATGACGATGCTCAAACATTTCACGAATTTGAGCACGAAGTTGTTCTGTTTCAACAAGATACGCTTCACGAAGTGAAGTCACAGCTGCATGGAATTCTTCACGAATGGATTCAAGTGAAGATAGTAATGCTTGGATTTCACCTTCGACAACTAAGATATCGGCTTCAATCGCTGCGATTTCAGCTTCGATGGCTGCTTTATTTTCTTCAAGAGCTTCTGTTAATTCAGCTTGTTTTGCTAAAAGGTTAGCTTGAAGAGTTTCGAGTTCAGCTTCTTTAGCTGCGATATCGATTCTGATTTCTTCCATTTGAGGATAATAGGTATCATAGAGTGCTTGACGAGCAGTGAGGAATTCTTCTCTTAAAGCTTGGGCAACAACTCTCATTTCTTGTCTTGCTTCCTTCAAGATCGCTTGAAGTTCTTGAACAGTCATTAATAATGCATCTTCTAAGAGAAGTTCATCACTTGCGATTACTGCTTTTTGTGCAAGGAATAAGAAACCTGGTGTGACACCGTAACTTTCTGCTTCCGCTAAAAATTCTGGTGTAAATCCTTTATCTTCTGCACGACCCATCATCATACGATCTTTGAACGCGTTATTGATATGTTCTTTAGCACGTTCTCTGATTCGATCGCCAATTTCAGTGTTTTTAGCAATTGAGGAGACTTGAACAAATGTTTCTTCTGCATCAACATCGATATAGCCAAGTTCAATCGCTGTTTCGATAATTAAATCCATGGCATCATCAAGTTGCATTCCGATTAAATCGAGTTCAGCAAGTAAGATTTCACCATCTTCGTTTAGTGGATTTGCATAAACCACTTTTTCTCTGGGTGTTACAATCAACTCGATTGAAGGGTTAATATCGAGTGTTAAATACGTATCCTCTTGAGCATTCGAGGATGTTGCACATGATGCAAGGAATACAACTGCACCAAGTAAGATCACAAAACTAAAGATCCATTTCATTGATTTCATAGGTTTGAAACCTCCTTTTCACTTAATATACTGTATTGATGTCATTTTTATTGGTGTTTTTTTTTATTAAATCATCCCCATCGGATTCATTCCTCGACCTGTGATCACACGACCACGGGTGATCGTAAAGGGAACGCGTCCTTCTGGTTTGATGACAATCGAATAAATCGTTGAACTTGGAAGTTGTAAAAGACGAATCGTGATGTCACCTTCTTCAAGTTCACCATCAAAATCAATTGCGTAATGAATCGAGATGATGCGTTGGTTATCTTCAGTGAGGATACGGAATGTATAGGTACCTGTCGATTCACCTTCGATAAAGGATAGGGTTGCTACGCGTGTATCATCTTCCATGACTAATGTGATGGTTACCTTTTCAATGGAGATATTGTTTTGTATGAGCTCAACTTCAAACGTATATCGATCGTCTTCTTCATGATAATTAAGGATGACATAATTGAATTCATCTTTTTGAGCACGCATCAAGAGTCCCTTTTGACCGACGATGCCTTCAGCTTCCATTTCATATTCTCTTTCACCAATACGTATCTGTCCTTGAATCATAAAGGCTTTGGTTGTCTGATTGATGGTTTGATTATACTGAATTTCGTAATCATCTTCTTCATTCATGAGATCACGTGTACGGAAACGCATGCGTCTTGCATACCCATTGGTTTGTACTTCTTCATCAACAACATCAAAATCGGTATTACTTGAATAAAGTTTTTCAATGGTTTCTAGGTAGCGGGATAAATCTGCAAGTTCATCTCTGATCTTATCGTTTCGTTCCATCGGTCCAAAACGCAAGAGTGTATACGAAGAGGTCTGGTTTAAATCAGTATCCAAGACATTGATCAAACTGGTTGTTTGGACGCTTGAGAGTGCAACAACTGTTTCAAGATTTTCTAACACGACACCTTCTGTTGGGGTTGGTACAACAGGATCAGGATAGAAAGCGAAGATCATGATGATCACTGTCATGAGCGCAAGTGTTGAGATGAGAATAGGTTTTAGATTCCACAGGTGCTTCTTGGTGATCACAACTTCTTCTTGAAGATGTGGTTCTTGATTGATTCTTTCTAAAATACGACTCGAAAAATCCTTGACTTCAACCGCCATTGCTTGTTTTTTGATGTACTTTTTAAGTTGTTTGTTCGTCATGGATTTCACCTACTTCTTGTTTAAGTTTTTTCATGGCTTTATTGTAAAGCCATAAGACAGTTCCTAACGGTTTTTTCATAATCCCTGCAATTTCTCGAAATTTAAGATCATTGATCACATGCATGGTGACGATTTCTCTTTCCTCGAGATCGAGAAGATTGAGGAGTTCTAAGATATCATCTGAAGGATCATCTGGTTCTTGTGGTGATGAAATAGTTTCAAAGATTTCTTCACTCTGAACCACTTTCTTCCTCTCATGATAGAGATTAAAAGCAAGATTTCTTCCAATTGTTGTTAAATATGCATAAGGATTCCCGCCTTCTTTGAATTGGTCAATCTTTTCTAGAAAGCGCATATACGTATCTTGTAAAAGGTCTTCAGCAAGACTTTGATCTTTGATGATGCCAACGATGGTGAAAAAAACTTGCTGTTTGGTCAGAAGGTAGAAGGTATCAAAATGCGTGTAATTTTTCATTTTGAGTTCACGTATGATCTCTTGTATCTGTTCCATATTTTCCCCTTACATCTTATATACTAATGACATCCTCATTTTATTGGTCAATTTCTATTTTAATCCATAAAAAAGAAAATACCCCACACGATCTGGGGTATCTTTGATTAATTTGCGACAATGTTGATTAATTTGTTGGGAACAATAATGACTTTTCGAACGGTTAATCCTTCCAAATGTTTCGTGACATTCGGATTGCTTAATGCAAGACGTTCAGCTTCAGCCTGTGAAAGATCAACTTTCATCATGAAACGACCTCTTAATTTCCCATTCACTTGAACGACCATTTCCACTTCATCCACCAAGAGGTATGATTCCTCATAGACTGGCCAATCGGAATAGATCAGTTCTTCATTTTGTTTTAAAACTTCTTTATTGAGCTCTTCTGTGATATGTGGACATACAGGATTGAGTAACTTTAAGAATGAACGGGCTTGTTCTTTACCGATTCTTCCTTGTTTATAGACTTCATTGACAAAGATCATCATTTGGCTGATCGCTGTATTAAATGCAAGCTTATCATAATCTTCTGTTACTTTCTTTATCGTTTGATGTAAGATTTGTCTTAATTCTTTGACTTCATCTTTTTCAACGGGGAATTCAAACATTCTCCACACGCGATCAAGGAATTTTTTTGCTCCGTTTAAGGATTCAGTAGACCACGGCTTTTCTGCATCGAGTGGACCCATAAACATTTCATAAAGGCGTAGCGTATCGGCACCATGTGATTGAATAATATCATCAGGATTGACGACATTACCGCGTGATTTACTCATCTTGGTGTGATCAGCACCTAAGATCATGCCTTGGTTGAACAGACGCTTGAAGGGTTCTTTGACAGAGACAATACCAATGTCGTGTAAGAATTTCGTCCAGAAACGTGAGTAGAGTAAATGGCCAACCGCATGTTCTGTTCCACCAATATAAAGATCAACCGGTAACCATTTATCGAGTGCCTTTTTAGCTTCTTCAGAATTGAGGGGAATCATGCCTAAATGATGCTTTAAGATATAACCCATGAAATACCATGAACTACCCGCTAATTGAGGCATGGTGTTGGTATCACGACGTCCTTTGATGCCTTGATGATTCACGTATAACCAATCATGTGCGTTAGCTAAGGGTGATTCACCGGTTCCGCTGGGACGGATATTTTTTAAAACGGGTAAATCAAGGGGAAGATCGTCATCATCTAACACATGGATGTTACCCTCTTCATCATAGAAGACAGGGAAGGGTTCACCCCAATAACGTTGACGTGAAAAGACCCAGTCTCTTAATTTATAAGTGCTATGACCATAACCTTGTTTTGTTTTCTCTAAGTAATCGATAATCTTCGCTTTGGCTTCTTCGTTATATAAACCATCGATGATGCCACTATTGTAGTGAAGTCCATCACCTGTATACGCCTTTTCAGACTCTCCTTGAATAACTTCAACGATGTCAAGACCATGAATCTGTGCAAACTCAAAATCACGATCATCATGCGCAGGAACTGCCATCACCGCACCAGTACCATAATGGGGGAGTACATAATCAGCAATCCAAATGGGAATACGTTTATGATTGAGTGGATTAATCGCATAGGATCCCGTAAAGACACCTGTTTTTGTCTTATCTAATGCACGGTCCATATCGTTTTTCATTTTGGTTGCTTCAATATAAGATTTGACGGATGCGAGTTCGTCTTCGGTTGTCACCGATAAAACAAGGGGATGTTCAGGTGCTAAAACACAGTAAGTCGCACCATAAATCGTATCGGGGCGCGTTGTGAAAATATCAAAGGATTCATCTGATTGATCAACCTTAAAGGTCATCATCGCACCGATGGATTTACCAATCCAGTTGCGTTGCATTTCTTTTAAGTGTTCAGGCCAATCCAGTTCTTCTAAATCTTCTAATAGACGATCAGCATAGGCGGTGATACGAAGAACCCATTGACGCATCGCTTTCTTAACGACGGGATATTGTCCACGTTCGGAGACCATTTTTCCATCGACAAGTTCAATTTCATCATTGGCTAAAACAGTGCCTAAACCTTCACACCAATTGACTTCAACGTCTTTTAAAACCGCTAAACCATGTTCATAGAGCTTCTTAAAAATCCATTGTGTCCATTTGAAATAAGTAGGGTCTGGCGTTGCAAATTCGCGGTCCCAATCGATACCTTTTCCGGATTCAATGATTTGACGCTTGAAATTTTGGATATTAGCATACGTAAATGTTCTCGGATCTTTTCCTGTCGATAATGCATATTGTTCTGCAGGTAAACCAAAAGCATCCCATCCCATGGGATGTAAAACATTATAATTTTGCATACGCTTAAAGCGACTGATAATATCAGTTGCTGTATAGCCTTCAATGTGTCCGACATGTAGACCATTGGCTGAAGGATAAGGAAACATATCTAGAACATAATATTTTTCTTTATACCGGTCTTCAGATGTTTTAAAAAGCTTGTTTTCATACCAATAGCGTTGCCATTTTTTCTCGATGTTATTAAAGTCATAGTACATGATGGATACCTTCTTTCAATGCTATTTATATTATAGTAGAAATCATCCTTTTTTCCAACAAAAAAAGGGATTTTATATCCCCTTTTGTTTTTTACTTCGCAGCTTCGATGTACTTAACCAAGTCGCCAACAGTCTTAATGCCTTGGGCTTGTTCATCACTCACTTGAATTTTGAATTCATCTTCAATGTTCATGATGAGTTCAACAGCATCGATGGAGTCAGCTCCAAGATCTTCAGCAAGGCGAGATGTAAGGGTTACTTTTTCTGCAGGTACATTTAATTCTTCAACAATCATTTCTTTCACGCGTTCAAATATCACGTTCATATCCTCCTTATTTCAGCAATGCTATTATAAGCCAATTCGTGTGAATTGTCAATTTTGATTTTGTTTTATTTTTTGAAGTTCAAAGTTTTTTTATATGATTTCATGATGTGAACGTTTTCAAATCTTTTTTTTAGAATTATACTTGCAATATTTTCGTGACATGTTACAATAACCTCATCAAAAAAAGCTAAGCTATTCGCCAAGAAGAGGATCATTCCTCCGAGTATACGAAACGAAAAAGCCTGCTTTGGCTTTTTTTAAATTTAAGGAGAGAGATCATGAAGAAATTATTGTTAAGTTTATTTGTTTTGGGATTTATCTTAGGATTATCTGCATGCACCAGTTCATCCAATGTGTTTGATTTTATTTTAGATGAATCCTATGATGGGTTTGTGACCATGGCAACTTCAGCGGATTATGCACCTTATGAATGGATTGTTGAAGATGAAAACGGAAAAAGCACAGTTCAAGGTGTTGATATCGAGATTGCTAAGGCAATCGCTCATGCACTTGAAAAGAATCTACGTGTGATTCATAAAGGATTTGATTTCTTGATTGAAGACGTTAGAAGTGGAAAAGTGGACTTTATTATTGCAGGTTTGACACCTACGCCTTCTCGTGCTGAAATCATTGACTTTTCAAAGTCCTATTATACCGAAGAAAGTGTGACACAGGTCGTCTTGATTCATCAGGATAATGTCAATCTTTATCCCAATGTCGATAGCCTCAATCAAGCTGGAAAACGTGTCGGAGCTCAAACTGGTTCCATTCAAGTTGAATTTGCTGAGCTCTTCACACCTCTTGCGACACATAAAGTGGTTGCTGATATCAATGAACTGATGAATAATTTAACGAACAAACAAATCGATGCCCTTTATACAGAAGGTCCTGTTGCACAAACACGCATCAATGATGGTGCACCTTTTGTTCAACTTATCCTAGAAGGTGTCGATTCTTATCAAGGAAATGCTGTAGGTGTTAAGAAGGGTAATAGTGAACTTCTTCAAGTCATCAATACGGTCATTGATGATCTCATTGAACAAGGCAAAATTGCAGAATGGTTGGAGTTATATTCAGCATGACGGTTTTACTCAATTTTTCGTTCTTAAATAACCCCTATAGCATCAGCCTTCTTTTGCAAGGTCTAGGGATGACCTTAGTCTTAGCAATCCTTGCTGTTTTCCTAGGAAGTATTCTCGCTTTAGTTCCTGCGTTAATGCGTCTATCACCGATTAAAGCATTGAGCATTCCCGCAACTGCATATGTTGAAATTATTCGTGGAACACCGATGTTAGTTCAAGTCTTGTTGATATATCAACTTTTAAATATCCCCCTATTCTTAATTGGTGGAATTGATATGGGGAGCTTTGTTCCCGGTTTAGTCGCTTTAGTGATCAACAGCTCTGCATATGTCTCTGAAATTATCCGTGGAGGTATTTTAGCTGTCGATCGTGGGCAAACCGAAGCGGCACGTTCTTTAGGATTGACTCAAACTCAAACCATGCAACATATCATCTTACCTCAAGCCATTAAAAATATCTTTCCCGCACTTGGAAATGAGTTTGTTACCATCATTAAAGAAACATCGATTTTCATGTATTTAGGTGTTGCTGAATTGATGTATCAAGTGGGTATTTTGAAAGCTAGTTCTCCTGCTGTTACTGAGCTTTATATCACTGCAGGAATCCTTTATTTGATCTTGACTTATCCACTTTCAAAACTGATGAACTTCATCGAAAGGAGATTACGCCATGCCGACGCAAAGTGAACCCATCATAACCATTGATGGCCTTGTTAAGACCTTTAAGAATCATGTTCATGCTCTAAACGGTGTCAATCTTACGATTCATAAAGGTGAAGTAGTTTCCATTATTGGACCTTCAGGTTCAGGAAAATCTACACTTCTTCGTTGTATGAATTTGATGGAAGTTCCTTCTTCTGGATCCGTTACTTTTGAGAATCATGTTCTATCCATTCATGATAAAAATATCAATCAACTAAGGGAAAAAATGGGGATGGTTTTCCAATCATTTAATCTTTTTCCTCATTTATCGGTGCTTCAAAATGTGATGCTTGCCCTCACTTTAGTTAAACATTTAGATGAAGCGAAAGCTCAAAAAATCGCGAAGAAAAGACTGACTGAAGTTGGATTAGCTGATAAGATTGATAGTTATCCCAATCAATTATCAGGTGGTCAAAAACAGCGTGTTGCGATCGCTCGCGCGTTAGCCATGGAACCTGATGTCATGCTTTTTGATGAACCGACTTCTGCTCTTGATCCCGAGATGGTTGGCGAAGTACTAACCGTCATGAGAAGCTTGGCTGAACAAGGCATGACGATGGTCATCGTGACGCATGAAATGCAATTTGCTAAAGAAGTCTCTGATCGCGTGGTCTTTATGGCCGATGGGCAGATTGTTGAAATGAATACACCTGAGATCATCTTTGGAACACCCAAAGAAGATCGCACAAAACAATTTCTTAAACGGATCAATTTACTCTAAGAAAAAGACCGGCTTCCCATGAAGTTCGGTCTTCTTTTTTTAGAAATGAGAAGGCAAGATGCCATCTTGAATGAGTCGTCTAAAATCCCAATTTCGATGCGATTCACGCTCTATCTTATAACTCCAGAAGTAATAGCCAAAACCTTGTGAATAGGCATAGAGTTGGAGATCTGCAAGTAATTTAGTGTATAGTTTTTCATCAAAGGATGCATCTTTTTGCATCTTTTCAAAATTGATGCCTAGTGACCATTCACCAACGATGATTTTTACAAACTTCGATAAGGATTGAATCATCGGAATGCGTTCATTCATGATGGTATGAAGATGGTTTTCAAATGTACCTGTGATGAGTTTTGGATCGAAACAATGGTAGAGATGAAGATCCAAGGCGATGTTTTCCATTTGATGTTTTTCAAAGAAGGGACGCCAATTTGGATCAAGTGGACGGAACGCATCATGGAAAACGATCAGTTTTTGTGAATGTTTACGAATACGGTTATAGGCACGTAGATAGAAATCGTGAATGATGTTCATATCAATCGATGTAAAGGGTTCATTTAAAACTTCAATCCCCATAAAGGATGGGTAATCACGAAATGATAAAACGATACGTTCAAGTTTATCAATGGTCAAATCAATATTTCTTGGGAATAAATGCCATGTCATGACACCTTCAATACCTCCGTTGTCAAATCCGTTTTGACAACCTGGTGCTGTATGAAGGTCAAGTAAGACATCAAGTCCAACTTCTGATGCCCATTTCATCGCTTGATGAATGTATGGTGTCGAATTGATATAGGGATCATCACCCTCAAACCACCAACCGATGGGTAATCTAACAGAGTTGATACCAATTTGTTTTAAATAAACGAAGTCTTCTTTCGTAATAAAGGTAAACCAGTGTTTCTCTAAGTCTTTTTTTGCTTGTGGATTCATCGTGACAAATCCTGTTTCATCCTTTGTTTTTAAACCTTTAAAGAGTTCTGGTTTCATCCATGATTCCAACACAAACCATCCACCCAAATTCACACCTTTAATCATCTTCGTCCTCCGATTAAAAAAAGGATAGTAGAACTATCCTCGTTTTGCTTGATATCCTCTACCATATAATAGTGTAAACGATTTCATCTTTTTTATCAAGTTTTCATCAAATTCTTCTTTAAGCATCCGCCACTTCCAGTTCGTTCCTGTTGTTGAGGGGATGTTCATGCGTGCTTCAGCACCTAACGATAACCAGTCTTGCATGGGAATAATCGCTGTATCAGCAACACATGCAAGGGTTGCTTTAATCAAGCTATCCACAGGGTTACCACATGTATGGTTAATATAATTTAAGCAGTATTCCTTATCTTCCTTTGGAAGCTTTTCAAACCATTGTGCACTGGTTTCATTATCGTGTGTTCCTGTGTATGCGATGGTATTTCGTTCATAAAGATGTGGAATATAGTCTGACTCTTCGCGTGAATCGAAGGCGAACTGTAATAACTTCATGCCTGGAAACCCGGTTGACTTTAATAAGTTTCTGACATCATCAGTGATCACACCTAAGTCTTCAGCAATAATATTGACTTCACCTAAGTGACGCTTGATTACATTGAAGAGATCGATACCAGGTCCCTTCTTCCATACGCCCATCACGGCTGTCTTATGCCCATAGGGGATGGAAAAGAAGTTTTGAAATCCAATAAAGTGGTCGATACGAATCATATCGAATTGTTGTTGTGCAGCGCGAACGCGTTCAACCCACCATGCATAATCATCAGCTCTTAATCGGTCCCAATTATAAAGCGGATTACCCCACAGTTGACCATCTTTACTAAAATTGTCAGGTGGTACTCCAGCAACTTCAATGGGCATTCTTTTGTTATCGAGGTAAAAATAATCGGGATTTGCCCAAACATCGGCTGAATCATAGGACACATAGATTGGCATATCACCGACGAGTTTGATGCCTTTTTTATTGGCGTATGTTTTGAGTGCTTCATATTGTTCAAAGGCTTTAAATTGAAGAAACTCATAAAACTTGATATCTTCTTTGAGTGATTCTTGATAATATGCCAGAGTCTCAGGTTTACGCAGTCTTAAATCGTCCGACCATGATTCCCACGATGCACCTTGATGATGCACTTTAATTGCCATGAAAAGCGCATAATCATAAAGCCAACGTCTTTGATCAAAAACAAATTGTTGGAAGCGATAGTCGTTTAAATTAAAGCGATGAAAGGCTTGTTTTAACACCTTAAAACGTTCTTCATATAACTCTTTATATTCCACAAATCGTGGCGAATAAAAGGTGGCGTGAATGTCGTCTTGAACAAGAAGACCTTCAGCAATCAAACGATCAAGATCAATAAAATAAGGGTTGTTCGCAAATGCAGAAAACGTCTGATAGGGTGAATCACCATAGGAGGTTGGTCCTAAGGGTAAAATTTGCCAATACGTCTGTTCAGCTTGATGGAGTTGGTCAATAAAATCATACGCTGCTTGTCCAAATGATCCCATACCATAGGGGCTTGGCAAGCTTGAAATGTGGAGTAAAACACCGCTTCTTCTCATACGTTCTCCTTCACCTTGAATACAATCGATTCATAAGGTCTTAAATGTAATGTTTGTTTGTTGATGCGTGTATCAGGATAATTGGTCACATATTGACCCATGATGGTATAGGGTGATAAATCAAACGTTTGTTTCTTTCTTGAGAAAGAGTTGATAACAAGTAATGATTCACCTTGATATCTTCTTAAGTACACATAGTTATGAGGATTATCCGCATCAAGAAGATGATAACTTCCCCATAAAATGAGATCAGATATCTCAGATTGACGTCTTAAATGAATGAGATGCTTGTAATGATGCCACAGTGAATCTTGTTGCTTGATGGACTGTTCAACATTAACTTTCTTATAATTGGGATGAACGAGCGGAATAGGTTTCACAGTAGAAAATCCAGCATAGAGGTCATTCGACCATTGTATGGCTGTACGTGCATTATCACGTGATCGCAGTGCTGCTTTTCTGAGTGCAAGCACAGGATCATCTGGATTTTTTTCTAAGTGGTATCGATAACTACTAATCGAAGATATATCGTTAAAATCAGAAACATCTTCAAAAGGATAATTGGTCATACCGATTTCCTCCCCCTGATAAATAAAGGGAGTACCGCGCATCATATGAAGGGCTGTTGCTAACATTTTTCCTGATTGAAGGGGATACTTGTAATCTCCATATTGACTCATCAAACGTGGTTGATCATGATTGAGCCAATTTAAGGGTAACCATCCTCTCTCTTCAAAGGCATATTGCCAACTGGAGAAGACACGTTTGAGATCAATAACGTTGGTTTTCAATTTTTTGGGATGATTGACTTCATGTAAATTATTGCACCAATTATGATCGAAATTGAAAACCATGGAAAGTTCATTCGAATCAAATGCACTATAAAGTAATCCAGAATCGATTGAGGCTGATCCTCCAACTTCACCGATTGCAACGCAATCAGAAGGTTTAAAGACCTCTTCATGAAGCCGTTTTAAGTAGTCATGGACTTTAGGTAGGTTCGAAAACTTGTACCAATCAAGTGGATACTTTTCTCCATCATGAGCAGTCGCATCTTCAAAAGGTGCACGATCAAGATGGGATACTGCATCAATACGAAATCCATCGATACCAAGGTTTAGCCATTGTTTTGCAACATCAATCATCGCATCTTGGACAGCTACATTTTTCCAATTCAAATCTGGCATTTTGTTGGAGAAGATCTTCATATAGTAACTGTCTGTCATCTCATCATAGTTCCATGCGCTTCCACCAAAAAAGGAACCCCAATTGGTCGGTTCAATTTTCTTCCCATCGACGATTTTTCCTTCATGCCAAATATAGTAATCACGATAGGGATTATCTTTTGATTGACGTGATTCAATAAACCAAGGATGTTCATCTGATGTATGGTTAAGGACATAATCTAAGACGATCTTTATCCCACGTTGATGAGCTTCTTCGATTAAGTGTTTGACATCGTCCATGGAACCAAACTCTTTGGCCACATCAAAAAAGTTTCTCACATCGTAACCATTATCATCCATCGGTGAATCATAAAAAGGGCAAATCCATATGAGATTGACGCCAAGATCGTTGAGATAATCTAATTTTTCTCGGATTCCGTTTATGTCACCAATACCATCGGCATTACTATCATAGAAACTCTTCGGATAGATTTGATAACCGACGCTTTTCATCCACCATTTTTCGATCACACGTAAGCCTTCTTTCACATTTACATTGTATCATACATGATACACAAGGGCGATAATGTGAGCGGTTTCATATTATGAGAGTCTTTCTTGCATGCTATAATGACAGTGGTGATGATTGTGGATATCTATGCGCTTGAGCATCGACCTAAATCAGAATATGCGTATGCCTATGATGCAACGACCTTGCATCTTTTACTGCGGACGAAAAAAGATGATGTTAATCAGGCCTTTTTGATTTATGGTGATCCCTTTTTATGGGAAAAAAATATCGATGGAAAAAGAGTATGGCGAAGTCAAGAGGTCGAAATGAAAAAGACCTATCAGACGTCACGTTTTGATTTCTACATGGTTGAAGTCAAACCACCTTTCCTAAGAACAAAATATGCGTTTTTAATCGATGATGGAAACCAGCTTTATCATATGGGACCACAAGGCGTTATTGCATTAGATGATCATAGTCATCATGATATAACAAGCTATTACAATTTTCCTATGATCCTTGATGAAGATCTTCATCATACACCCAGTTGGGTTGAATCAACGATTTGGTATCAAATATTTCCTGATCGTTTTTTTGCAAAAGAACCACGATCACTTCTCACATGGGGAAAAGAACCTGTCTTTAACCATGAACATTACGGTGGAAACCTCAAAGGTATCACTGAAAAACTTCCTTATTTACGTGATTTAGGGATTACGGGAATCTATTTTACGCCCCTTTTCACATCACCAACTGCACATAAATATGATACGACCAACTATTTTGAGATTGATCCTCAATTCGGTTCAAATGATGACTTGAAGACGCTTGTAGATACAGCACATCAACTCGGTATTCGTGTCATGCTTGATGGTGTATTCAATCATGCAGGATTTTTGCATCCTTATTTTCAAGATGTGATCAAACATGGAGAGAGTAGCCCTTATATCCATTGTTTTTATATTGATAAGTTTCCGATTATTACCTTCCCATTAAGTGAAGAAAAAAGACCCATGAACTATCAAGGTCTTCCTCTTCACTACAAAACATTTGCTTTTCAACCAAGCATGCCCAAATGGAACACATCGCATCCTCTTGTGCAAAAACATCTCTTGGATGTTGTCAGTTATTGGATCAAGGAATATGATATCGATGGTTGGCGTCTCGATGTATCTAACGAACTCTCCCATGATTTCTTACGTGCCATCAAAAAAACAGCACGTTCCATCAAAAAAGATAGTTTTATCCTTGGTGAAAACTGGGATCAATCACTGCCATGGCTTCAAGGTGATCAACTTGATAGCGTGATGAACTATGAATTAAGTTATGCGATTTGGTCATATCTCGAAGGTCAGAAGGATGGTACTCACTTTCATGATCAACTGATGAATCATCTTGCTCATACCCCTAAAAATGTCATTAGAAACATGTTTAATCTTGTGGGTAGTCACGATACTATACGCATCAAAAAACGGCTTCAAGACGATACAAAGCGTGTGAAATGTGCATACGTTCTGATGTTTACATCTCCTGGAACACCAACGATCTATTATGGTGATGAAATCGGGATGACAGGTGATCATGATCCTGATAATCGCCGCTGTATGCCGTGGGATCCTTCTTCTTGGGATCATGATTTCTATGCATTTACAAAGTCAATCATTACCATTAAAAAGACATACCATGACCTTTTTCTACAAAACCCAATCTTTATCAGTAGAGAACCTGTCTGTTTCTATAAAGCGATCCATGATCATAAAATACTGTGTATTGTGAATGGAGAACACGCACAATCCCTTGTGATTCCCCAAGAACATCAAGGCACATACATCAATCTTTTAAGCAATGAAAAAATTCTTATTCATGATACAATCAATCTAGAAGCTTATGATGTCTATCTCTATCTTAAGGAGGTCACAGATGAAACCAACCATTCGTGATGTAGCCAAACGTGCTAATGTGAGTGTTTCCACCGTATCCCGTGTGATTAACCAAAAAGGATATGTTCATGAAGAAACGAAAGTTCTTGTCAATAAAATCATCAAAGATTTAGGATTTATCCCCAATCAGCTTGCGCGTTCACTCACCAATCGTAGTTCAAAGATTATTGGTGTGATTGTCCCTCATATCGGGCCATCATTTTATGGTGAACTTTTAGAAGGTATCGAATCACAGGCATCCGCATATGGCTATAAGATCATGTTCTGTCACACGCAAGATGATCCGGATCGTGAACTCGAATATTTAAAATTCTTTGAACAATATAACATTGAAGGATTGATTATTGCATCGAACTTTTCAAACCGAGATAAACTTGCTGAACTCAATATCCCAGTTGTCACAGTCGATCATATCTTGGATGAAAATATTCCTTCGATCACATCAGATAACGTCAAAGGTGGTGCACTAGCTGCCAAGAAACTGATTGAAACAGGGTGTAAAAATATCCTCATCTTCCGTGGTCCTTCATTTTTACTGACCACAATGGAACGAACGATTGGGTTTTTAAATGAACTAAAAGCTCATCAACTCTATGCCGATATCTTTGACTTTGATTTAGTTAATCCTGACTTTAAACTCATTGAAGAAGTTTTAAAGAACAATCCCAATGTAGATGGCATCTTTGCATTCTCAGATACACTTGCACTGACCGCTTTAAATATCATTCAGAAATTAGGCAAAAAAGTTCCACAAGATGTTGAAATCATCGGTTACGATAATACACCTTATTCCAAATGGGTGACACCTTCAATCACGACGATTCATCAATCCGTGAACTTTATGGGTAAACAATCGTTCATCAACCTGACACGGTTAATCCGTGGCGTAGAGCTTGAAAGTTTACACGATATCATCGATGTGAGATTAATTGAGCGAGAAACAACACGACAGAAATAAGTACCTTCAAAGGTACTTTTCTTTTTTCAAAAGAAAAAGATGATCGCGTTGATCATCTTTGATTGTTTACTCAAGAATGAGTTGCCATCCAAGACCAAACTGATCGATAAGATAGCCATATCCACCAGAAAAGAAGGTTGGTGCAAATTCAGTGATGATGGTCGCACCTTCAGATAGACGATCATAGGCATGTTTTAAGTCGTCAAAATTTTGCGAGGTGATCGCTAATGTGACATTGTTACCGAGCATATGATCTTGACCAAATCCTCGTGGGGTATCTGAGACCATGACGCGTGAACCAAAGATGTGAAGTTCTGCATGCATCACCAAATCTTTGATGTGTTCAGGTGATTGATAACTCGGATCACCTTGAAAACCTCCATAAGTGAGGATTTTTGTAGGTTCTAAATCGAAAACACGTTCATAAAATCGAATCGCATCCTTCGCATTTTGGTCAAAATTGACATAAGCATGTACGGGCATATGATCCCTCCTTTTAGGGTTATCGTATCACAGATATGACATCCATGCAATTTCATCGCTTAAAAAAAGAAGGGTTACTTTGACAAGTAACCGCTTCATTATTTATTATTGACACGCTTTTGATGGATGAAAACCATCCCTGAAAGTGGTCCCAATTTGGGTTTAATGAAGTATCCAAATTGATTTTTTTGTCCTTTCATCGCTTTAAGAGGTAAACCATTGTATTGATCGCTACCGAAATAAATGGCTTTATCACTATTTAAAATTTCGACATATGTTCCAGCATATGGCACACCTATTTCATAGAATTCATGAACATTGGGTGTCATGTTGAGGACAATCACTAAGGTTTCAGTATCGCTTCTTCTGATATAGGCAAAGACACTTTGATCTTTATCATCGACAATCGACCACTCAAAACCTTTGGGATGATGATCATATTGGAAAAGAGCTGGATGATGTCTATAAACTTGTGCGAGATCTCTAAAAAACCGGTTAGCTTGTTGATGCGCAGGATAATCGAAGAGATTCCAATCGAGTTCCTTTTGGAATGCCCATTCTGAAAACTGAGCGAACTCTTGACCCATGAAAAGAAGTTTCTTACCAGGATGGGTCATCCATAGTGTCAGTAACAACCTCCAATTGGCTATCTTTTGGAAATAATCACCTGGCATTTTATTAACAAGTGATCCTTTCATGTGAACGACTTCATCATGAGAAAAAGGAAGCACAAATTGTTCATTGAATGCATAGACTAAACCGAACGTGATTTTATCATGATGATATTTACGGTGAATAGGATCTTCTTTGAAATAGCGCAATACATCATTCATAAATCCCATATTCCACTTGTAATTAAACCCTATACCTCCCGTATCGACAGGATGGGTGACATAAGGATAATCGGTTGAATCTTCTGCCATGAGTAAAACACGATCATCTTTACCAAAGAGATGGAACGATAATTGTCTGATAAAATTGATAGCATCATGATTCACACCTTTTTGTTTGTTACCTAGATAATAGATGAGATTCGATACCGCATCGATACGAAATCCATCGATATGAAAGGTTTCCATCCAAAAGGTGAGTGCTGATAACATGAAGCTACGTGTAATCCCTTTTGAAAAATCGAGATTATCTGTTCCCCATGTCACATTTTCACGACGATCCTTATCTTCAAACTCATAAAGAGGGGTTCCATCAAAGAAGGATAAACCATGGGCATCACGACAGATATGACCTAACACCCAGTCCATGATGACACCGATGCCGGCTTGGTGCATCCGGTCAACAAAATACATAAAATCCATGGGCACACCATAGCGAGATGTCGCAGCGAAGAAACCTGTTCCTTGATATCCCCATGAGTCATCTAATGGATACTCATAAACGGGTAATAATTCAAGATGAGTGAAACCTTGTTCTAAGACGTATTGGATAAGCTCATCAACCACTTCATTGTAGGGCTTAAATGCACCAAATTTGCGTCGCCATGAGCCTAAATGAACTTCATAAATGAGTAATGGTTCTTGATAGACTTTCTTTTTACTTCTAAACCATTCTTGATCATGCCATGAATATCCGTTGACATCATATACTTTCGATGCTGTATGAGGTCTTTCTTCTGCATAATGAGCGAGGGGATCTGCTTTATAGATAATCCGTCCTTGAGGGGTGTGGATTTCATACTTATAGGTTGCATACGTGTGATCACCTGGAATTTCAATACGCCAAAAACCCATGTGATGAATCTTTGTGAGCACATGTTTCCAACTTTCATATTGATTGAAGGATGCGATGAGACGGACTTCTTTTGCATTGGGCGCGTAAACCGTAAACTCTGTTTTTTGGACAACACCATGTTCATCTTTGATCAGATGGGATCCAAGAAAGGTATGGATGGCATCATGTCTACCCAGTAAAAATTCGTTGACATCGTGATCGCTAATCAAACGCATAAATTCACCTCTTTATTTTTTGAGTTTCACAATATAAATACCCGGTTGATCGACAAAGATGTCGTTTTCTTCAGTTAATACTTTTTGAGATGGGAAAATCAGTGTTCCTTGATGAAGCGGGAATTTTTCAATACCACCTTCACACTTAATATAATGCAGTAAGATTTCGCGATGATTTTCAAGTCGATAAATGAGTGTATTTTGATCGCGTTCAATCGAAACTGAAGTGTTATACATAGATTGTCTGTAAAGTTGATGTTGTTTTCGAATCTTTAAAAGCTTTCTCAATTTTTCAACGGCTTCAAGTTTCGGATTCCATGTAATCTTATTGATATCATCTGGACTGTTGTATGAGTTTTCAACACCCATCTTGGTTCGATACATCTCTTGTCCTGCATGATAGAAAGGAATACCTTGAGAAATGGCAATCAAATGATTGGCAAAATCTTGACAGATCTTAAATCCATCTTTTTCAAAGCCACATGATAATAACATCTTATCATAATAGGTGAGATTATCATGGCATTCAACATAGTTGATCGACTGATTGGGTGATGTGAAGAGTTGTGGTGATCCAATAATCGCATCCATAGCCTTTTGAATGAGATTTTTATTTCCCATCGTAAAACCAAGACCTGGACCATGCAACTCACCTTTCATCGTGTTTCGATAGAAATCATTGAAATGTGAGATGTAAGGAAATGATGCCTGATTGTTCATATTGGACCGGAGTTTATTCGGTACTTCAGTGATCATATTCCAACCTTCGCCATAAAGCATGATGGAGGGATGTCTTTTTCTTAATTCAGTTTCAATGATGGCCATGGTTTCCAAATCAAGGAGTCCCATGAGATCGAATCGAAAACCATCGATTTGAAACCGTTCAACAAAATGGATGAGTGAATCGACAATCAAACGTCTGACCATGTAATTACGTGTTTCGACATCATTGCCACAAAATGACGCGTTGGTCATCTTTTTTGCACTGTTGTGGCGATAGAAGTAACCTGGAACTAAATGATCATATGGAAATGTGAGGTGATTATAGACGTGATTATACACAACATCCATATTCACTCCGAGTTTAAGACGATGGGCTTCATTGATAACCTGTCTTAAGGCGTTGATGCGTTGATAGGGATCTTTCGGATCTTTCGCATACCATCCTTCAACACCAAAATAAAACGATGGATTGTATCCCCAGTTATAGAGATGATCTTTTTCAACATCATCGACACCTTCAAAATCATAAATAGGAAGGAGCTGTAGATGGGTCATTCCAAGTCGTTTGATATAGTGTAAAAGACTACCTTTCAAAAGCTTACTTCTTTCAATAAGGCCTTCAAATACACCTTTATTCACAATATCAAGACCAATCGTCATGTCACGAACATGACCTTCATAGATGACGGCATCCACAGGATTTTTTAATTTGATGGGTGTAGGATGAATGGGTGTGAGTTGATGCCAATCGATGACATAAGATCCTTCAAGACCCAGTGCATCACTGTAGGGATCCATCACATTTTCAAATCGATCCACTAACCGAACTTTATAGTAATATGCTTTACCTTCAAGATCACCATCAATGATGCGTTCCCAAATCGGTTCATGATAGGTCATGGGATATTCAAATCCGTCCATGACTACAAAAACTTCCTTTGCCACAGGTGTAAATAAAGCAAACCGAGTTGATGATTTGGTGTAGTCATAACCTAGTGGACCATCATAACGAAAACGTGTTTCAAATTCTTTGGTTAATGTCACAAGCCCAATTTCAAGCGGGTATGTCACACCGTTAACGATAATATGATCACAAAGATGAAGATCAATAGCATGATCGGTTGCGAAAAACTGATGATAGCCTTCATTTTTAACCCATCGGATGACATAACCTGGGATTGTAATTTGGCCGATATATTGATCGGATTCAATGCGTAAGAGCGTCATGCTGTCGATAAAGATTCTCATAGAAAATGCTCCTTTAAAGTATCAATGATGATGGGTTCATCGTTTAATTCAATCGATGAATCTTTAACGATCACATCGTGTTCATTGATAAAATTGGTGTATATACCATCGATGAGGGGTACCTTGACTGTTGTTTGTTGTTCGAGATTGAAAATACCCACGACCATTTGATGCTGATATTGATAGCGTATGACAACAACATCCTCTTGATGATGGATGTGAAATTGTCCATGGGTAAAGATGGGTTGTTTTTTAAAGAGGGCAAGTCTTCTGAAGAATGGTTCTAATGATAAAGAGGGTTGCCATTTGACTTCATCGTATTCAAAAAGACTTGGATGATGAGTGCTTTGATGTTCCATACCTGCATAGATAAAACTAGAACCTTTCAAGAAAAAGCTTAATGCAACCATCTGTTTAAAGTGAGCTTCATCGCGAACTTTTGAGCGAAGTCTGGGTTGATCATGGTTTTCAAAACTACGCAACTTAATATAATTTTTAGGATAGATGGTTTCTTGTCGTACAATCGCATCCATCCAAAGGGATAACGTCTTAGGATCTTTTAGATATGCATTCATGTCTTCAAAAATGTCATAATCATAAAGAATATCGAAGACTTGATACATCTCACTATCGCTATGACACTCAAAACCTAAATCGCGCAGATATTTGATAAATCCTGGGTGAACTGATTCTGATAACCAAATCAAATCTGGATTGATGATATCGACTTGTTGTCTTGCTTCCATCCAAAATTCTAAGGGAATGAGTGGTGCGACATCACAGCGAAAGCCATCGACATGAGGTGCCCAAAACGCTAAAACATCGATTAAAAAGGCTCTTAAGTCATCGTGTTTGAAGTCGAGATCTGCGATATCGCTCCAATCACCCACACGATTCGCTAATTCACCACGAGCATTTCTGACATACCAATGAGGATGTTGATCAACATATTTTGCATCACGCGCTGTATGGTTAAAGACAATATCGATCATCAGTTTCATCTTCCGCTTGTGAATGTCATCAACCAAGTGAATAAAATCGTCCCATGAACCTAAATCTTCATGAATTTTCATATAATCAACAATGGAATAAGGGCTGCCTTGGCTGCCCTTTCTTGATTTTATTCCAATCGGATGAATTGGAGTGAGATAGATGACATCAACACCTAATTGTTGAATACGATCAAGATCATTGATCAATCCTTTAAAGTCATGCGAGGGTGTGTGTTGTCTTGGAAATACTTGGTAAAACGTGTAAGACCGTAAGCGTAAATCGGTCTTTTTTGCCATCCTCAATCACCTACTTAAAACGTGATTTTCTTGAGTTTCCAAATATCTTGGTTATACTGTTCAATCGTACGATCTGATGTAAAATAACCGGAGTTTGCGATATTAGATATCGACATAGATAACCAGCGTGTACGATTCTTGTAGGCACTATTCGCTACCTCATGAGCTTTGACATAGCTTGCAAAGTCTTTCATCACGAGGAAGTAGTCACTGTTGAGTAATGCGTTCAAAATATAATCAAAATGTTGGGGATTTGGATTGAGTTTACGGATGAACTGGAACACAGATTGTAAACGGGGATCTTGATCAAAGATTTCGCGTGGCTTATAGCCATTGAAGGTATAAAGTTTCGTCACTTCTTCAGCTGATAAACCGAAAATGATTTCATTTTCATATCCTGCTTTTTCAACGATCTCGACGTTTGCACCATCCATCGTACCGATGGTAATCGCACCGTTCATCATAAACTTCATATTTCCTGTTCCAGAAGCTTCTTTGGTTGCTGTTGAAATCTGTTCAGAAAGATCAGCCGCTGGCATAATATATTCAGCATAAGTGACGTTATAGTTTCTGACAAAGACGACTTTAAGAAGTTCATTGGTTTCAGGATCATGATTGATCACGGATGCGACGGTATCAATGAGTTCAATGATTGATTTCGCCATGGTGTATGACGGTGCCGCTTTAGCTCCAAAAATAAAGGAATGGGGAAAATAAGATTCCTTAAAGGTATGATCTGTTTTTAAGCGTTGATAAACATAGATGATATGAAGGATATTTAAGAGTTGACGCTTGTATTCATGAAGACGTTTGACTTGAATATCGAAGATACTGTCGACGTTGAGTTCAACCCCTGTATCTGCTTTGATCCGATTAGCTAACGCTTGTTTTTTGGCACGCTTCATTAAATCCACTTTAAATTGGACATCACGATCAAATCTAAATTGTTCGAATTTCACGAGTTTGGTGAGATCATTGTGCCAATCTTTACCAATCGTTTCATCTAAAATTGATACGAGTTCTGGGTTCGTGTGAATCAGCCAACGGCGATGCGTAATCCCGTTTGTTTTATTGTTAAACTTTAAGGGATAAAGATGATAGAAATGACGCATTTCAATATTTTTTAAAATATTGGTATGCAATTCTGCGACACCATTAATGGAGAATGAACCATAAATACAGATATGTGCCATTCTGACATGATTTTGTCCGATTAATCCCATCAAATAGATCTGTTCTCTGTTGAAACGACCATCTGATTCAAGAATAAATTTAAACCGACGGTTCATTTCTGCAACGATTTCATAGATACGTGGGAGAAGATTTCTAAAAATGTAGATATTCCACTTTTCTAATGCTTCAGCTAAAATGGTGTGGTTAGTAAACGCACATGTACGCTGGGTAATATGCCATGCTTCTTCATAACCAATACCTTCTTCATCCATGAGAATACGCATCATTTCAGGAATGGCAAGCGTGGGATGGGTATCATTGATTTGGAATGTATAGAAATCAGGAAATTGACGAATATCACGTCCAAGGCGTTTGTGTTCATTAATGGCTGCTTTAACACCTGCTGCTGAGAACACATAACTTTGCATCAAACGCAACGTTTTTCCATCTTCAGTCGAATCATCAGGATAAAGTTGTTCAGAGATCATTCGTGTCATACTGATGTATTCTTCACTCTTGATCTCTTGATGATCAGATGGCTCTGTTGACCATAAACGAAGTCTGGTCACAACGTGATTTTGATCACCAACAATCTTGACATCATAAGGAACTGCTTTAATCCACTGTGGATTGATTAAACGTGTGTGTTCAACGTAACCAAAAAGGGGAATGTCGATGGCTTCATCATCGTTTCTCTTTTCCCAAATAAAAGGTTTACTGAGCCATGGATCTGGAAACTCAACCTGTTTATGATTTTTGATATCTTGAACAAAGAATCCATGTTGATAGCGCAAGCTATTGCCATAGAGTGGTAAAGCAAGCGATGCTGCTGAATCAAGAAAGCATGCAGCAAGACGTCCTAAACCGCCGTTACCAAGTCCCGCATCACTTTCTGCATTTTCGACTTCATTTAAATCAAGACCAAAATCATCAAATGCTGCTTTGACAACCGCATAATGACCGCTGTTGTATAAGTTATTCGTGATGAGACGTCCCATCAAAAACTCCATGGAGAAATAGATCGTCTTCTTAAGATTTTGTTCGCGGACAACGCGTTCTGTTTTCGCTAAATCATCTTCAAGGGATTGATCAAGAAGAGTTGCGAGAACCGTATAACGCTGTTCAATGGATGATGCTTCAAGTGATGTGTGAAAGGTTTCTTGTAAACCATTCAAAAAGGCCTGCTTGAAGGCTTCTTTTGTATGAAATGTATGTTGCATTGTCGTCTCCTTAAGTAAGTGTACACACTTATCTTATCATATTTTTTCAAGCGAAACGCTATGCCACCGTTTACATATTCAAATTATGTGATACTATCGCAAAAAAAGGCATGCCCTAGCATGCCTTTTCATGTGTTGTTAGATTGATTATTTTGCGATTAAAGCGAAAGCTTGAGAATCTTCATACTTCACGTATACGAGATAGTATGTTCCAGCTTCCATAGCAACGGGGTTATCATTCCATCCGCCAGCTTGATCAACGTTTTCTTCAACAAATGGTGGAATATAAAGTGTTTCTGGTGTCAAGTTATCGATCTTGCCAGATTCTGGGCTTTGTCCCCACCAATTGGGAATTTCGTCACCTGCATCAGTACGAATCATCTTAACTGTTAGATTGCCATCCAATACCTTTTCAACGCCATCAATCTTGTAGGTTACTGTCCAACCAGCTTCACCTTCTGGTAAAGTGATTTCGAGTAAATATAAGTAAACAGCGCCTTTGGTGTCATCAACGATTGACTTAATTCTTTCGTCATTACGTGCAATTGCAGCCATCTTATAATCTTCGTTGCCAACTGCTTCTCCCCAACCTGCAAACTGACCGGTAGCATAGTAATCATGCGCTTCATCAGCTAAAATTTCGCCGCTAACGCAACCAACTAATGCAAATGCTCCGAATAATACGACTAACAATAAAACGAGCTTCTTCATTATACCTCTCCTTTTTCTTTTGAAATAAGCGCTTTCATTATATCATTTTATGCAATAATTAATCAATACTCTTGATTTTTATCACATGTGAAACCGTTATTTTATTATCACACTGGTCAATGGACTCAGTGTTAAGACATTTCCATTCAATGTTGCGACACCTTGACCAGCATAACCTCTGATCACATTGAAGGTATGTGTTGTGTATAAACTTAAGTCAATTTGGATTTCAGTTAATCCTGTATTATGGAAAACACCCACTGTACTATTTTCATAGGTCGATAAGAATCCACCGAATGTTTGATAGCCTTCAAAGAATAATGGTGTGTAGATTCCACGTGCAATTTCAGGATTTGCTTCTCTTAATAATATGACTTTCTTGTAGTGATTGTAAATTGATGTTTCATCCCCGAGTTGATCTTTGACGGTCCCATTGGTCTGTTTATCAGGATCATAGCTCGAACCTACGGGATCTTTGACGGGATCTCGATCTCCCCAAAGCATCGCAAGTCTTCGATTCGCATCGGTATTCTCTGTCCCACGACTGCCTTTCATACCAATCTCCTCACCGTAGTAGAGGAATGGTGTTCCATAGGTCCACAGATAGAGATTTGCTGCCATCTGCATGCGGCCATCAGGAACGGATAAATATCCCGCTGCACGATTCATGTCATGGTTTGAGATAAAGGGTTGTAAAATCGCATCTGAGCGCACATTAGTGACCATGTTGCGATATTGATTCAAGTAATTGACAAAACCGTTAACCGATTCAACAGCATTAGCAGTTTGTGCAATCATGCCTTCGGATTGAGCCATACCAAAATCAAAGTTACTAAAGGGTTCGTAGTATGTTGCAATTTGGATATCAGGAGACCATGTTTCACCGACAACATATGCATCAGGTTTGATGGCATAGACTTCATCCATAAACCAGTTCCAAAATGCGATGTTTTTATCATGCTCATTGAAATAAACATATTTGGTAGCATCCAAGCGGAAACCAGAAACACCTAAATCGAACCAGAATTCTAAGATAGAGACGATTTCTTGACGAACAAGTTCACTATCCATATTGAGTTCTGGCATTTGGTCTGAAAAGTTACCTTCATAGAATAAATCACCTTCAAAGGGATAATAGCGTCTTCCTGGTATCTTCTCATCTTCTGTGACAAACGTATAGTACTCTAAATAAGGAGATTCCATGTTGCCATCTTCGACTGCTTGACGTGCTGCTCTAAACCAATCATGATAAATACTGGTATGGTTAAGCACGAGATCGATGATAATATCAATCCCTCGTTCATCAGCTTCTTGAGTAAGTTCTTCAAAATCCTCTAATGTGCCATAAGTTGGATCGACCGATTTGTAATCTCGAACATCGTATTTATGATAACTTGGTGATTTCATGATCGGCATGAGCCATAATCCTGTGGCACCTAAACTTTTCCCCGATGACCAGTCACCATCATTGAGGTAATCAAGTCGGTTGATAATTCCTCTTAAGTCTCCGATACCATCTTTATTAGAATCTGAAAAAGCACCTACAAAGATTTCATAGTAAACCCGGTAGCGATCATTTTGAGCTTCGATCGTGATGCCATCGAGTTGAACTTCTACTTCGCGAACTCCACAAGAAGATAATCCGATGAGAAACCCAAGAATAACGAATAATAAGACAATTTTTTTCATTCAATTAACCTTTCACTGCGCCTGCGGTGACACCTTCGACATAGTATTTTTGCATCGAAAGGAAGAGAGCCACAATCGGAACTGCAACAATCACACTACCTGCAGCAAACATCGTGAATCGGTTGGGGTCAACCGTTGATTGTGAACCGTATAACATCGAGTAAAGACCCACGGCAACCGTGTGTAATTCGGGGTTAGTTTCCCCCAAAATGACCCTGGCGAAGATGAAGTCCATCCATGGTCCAGTAAACGATAATAATGCAGTATAGATAATGATGGGTTTCGATAAGGGCAGAATAATTTTTTTGAAAATCTGGAAATTGGTTGCACCATCAAGACGTGCAGATTCTAAGAGTGAATTGGGAATTAAATCAAAGAATCCCTTCGCAACATAGAATCCTAAACCAGCACCTGCTGAGTATGCAAGGATTAATGCAAACAATGTTTGTGTCAGATTCATCGCTTTTAAAATGTAATAAATTGCGATGATAGACATAAAACCTGGGAACATCCCTAAAATTAAAGCAATATTTAAAAATGATTTTCTTGCTTTAAATTTGAGTTTACTCATGACGTATGCGACCGATAACGTGAGTGCTGTGGAAATCACAAATGATATTGATGATACGAAGAGTGTATTCATAAACCAACGTGGAAACATGGTGTTATTGAAGAGATTGATAAAGTTATCGAAACCTACAGCTCGAGGGAAGTAGTTGGAGACAACAATACCAATCAATTGACCCTGGTCATTTCGTTCCGTACGGAAAGCACTTAAGATAATCCAAAGAACAGGATATAACCAAATGATCGACATGATGACCAACGTGACATATCCCGAGATGGTCGAGATTTGTTCTTGACGTTTAACGCTCTTAAATTTGGGTTGAGCATCAGGATTTCTCATTGGAACGCCTCCTCTTCTTTGTAGGCTTTACTCTTGCGATATGAGAGCAATGTACCGGTAGCTGTGATTAAGAAGGTAAAGATACCAATCACAGATCCCATGTTATACTCATTTTCGTCAATCGTCAGTTTATAAAGCCATGTGACAAGCAAGTCAGTAGAACCCGCTTTATAACCTCCACCTACCGTTGGTCCACCACCGGTGAGAAGATAAATGATATTGAAACTGGTGATATTACCGACAAATGAAGTAATCAAATAAGGTGTTGTCACAAAGACAATATAAGGGATCGTAATGTTGACGAATGCTTGACGTTTGGTTGCCCCATCGATTTGTGCAGCTTCATAAAGATCGGTTGGAATGTTGAGCAAAATACCCGATGTCATGAGCATGGTATAGGGTATACCTACCCAAAGGTTAATGAATAACACCGATGCACGTGCTGTAATGGGGTTACGTGCAGTTCCTAAGAACGATACCGGTGCATCCGTCAATCCTAAGGTCAATAATAAATTATTGATAGGTCCATATTCTGACAAGATACTTCTCACTGCAAGAAGGGATAAGAATTGTGGAATGGCAATCGTTAGAATAAAGACTGTTCTCCACAATTTCTTGAGCTTAATTGTTTTCTTATTGATTAAGAGTGCAAGTAAAATCCCTGCAATATAGTTTGAGAATGTCGCAAAAAATGCCCACACCAATGTCCAACTTAAGACAGGGAAGAAACGTACAGCAACTTCACCTTGTCCTGTGAAAACTGTTTTAAAGTTCTCAAATCCGACCCAGTCGAATAAAACTTGACCAGCAGGATGTTGAGCATCAAAGTTGGTGAATGCAATCAAGATCATGAATACGGTAGGCAGTACAGTAAAGACGATAACACCTAAAATCGCAGGTGTTAACATCGTAATGTGGAATCTGCTATCGAAAAGTTCAGTTAAATCTTCTTTAAACGTTAAAACTTTCTTACCATCTCGAATCAGTAAATCGTTCGCATATGAACTCGAAAGATTCGATGCATATGCTGCAATAAACATACCGATGATACCTAATGTGACAACGCCAAAGAGCATCATCAGCATGGAGTTATCTGTGGGTGTAAACACGTCACCTTCAACGGTACCTAATGTAATAAAATTACTTAACGCTTTAAAACCAATGGGTGTTCGGTTGACTGTAGGTGATGTGATCATCACAAACAGGAACCCAACTTGAATAAATAAATAGATGAAACCTTTGATGATTTGTCCGCGTGCAAATTGGCCAACACCCATCACAAGATGGGCAATCTTGGTAAAGATACTGCCATCCATGAAACGCTTGCCAAATCGGATTGCTCTCTTCTTCACACCTAAAACAAAGCGCTTAAGGCCACGGAAAATTCCGTAGCCAAAGTCTTTGAATGATTTAAGGATGGAGGAAAAGAAGTTTTGAACCCTTCCTTGCTTTAAAGCATGTCGATCGTTCATAGTATCCTCCTCAATCGGGTCGAACTCAAATTATTCTTTATTTCCGGTCTTCCAAATGTTTTCGACGAGTTGAAGTTGAGCCTTGATAGCCTCAAAGGTTGTGAAGAGACCTGTTTCAGTACCTTGCTTATTTTCGAGAATTTCAAGGATTAAATCGGGACCGCCCTTAGAATAATAATAGAAGTTAAAACGATTATCAAATCCAAAGGGTTGTGGAATACCATGTTCAAACATTTCAATTTGAGAAGATGCAAGTTTAGCTTCAAGAGTATCGCCTGTCATGGATTCAAATTCAACGGCTGCATTCTTGTACGCTGGTAAGTTTTGAACTTCGATATAGGATTGTTCTTGAACTTCTTTGCTTGATAGATACTTCACGATGTCTTGTAGGAATTCTTGATACTTAGAATTCTTCTTCATGACGAACATCTTCGCATCAGCAAATGTACCTGACTGGAAGACTGTACCTGCTTCTACTGTACCGTAAGCATCAGCTGCAGTAATCGTAAATGTTGGAAGTTTCGCAATACCAAGTTTGCTACCTAGTGCTGCAACGGCTGCATTATAATGCCATGCACCAGAAATAACTGATAGTGAAATACCATCTTTTAATTCGATTTGCCATCCAGAGTCCGTAGGACGTTTGGGACCATTTTCATTGGTGAAGAAGCGTTGTCCCCACTTCATGACAGAAACCATATCATCGCCTGTGACATAGTTTTCATTGATGTCTCCGCCTTCATAAAGCTTCAAGGATGAAGATCCGGTTTCAGCTTCGGTTGCTAAAAGCAAGAATGAGTTATTAAAACCATCCGTACCTGTAAGTGATAACGCTCGTTTATCAGCTGCAACGGCTGCTTCTAAAATACCTTCCCAAGTTTGTACTTGAGTTTCATTGATGAAATCCTTATTGTAATAGAGCACGAGTGATTGTGCAATATAAGGAACACCAAATGTGTAGGTTTGACCACCAACAACACCTTTGATCACATTCTTAAATGTTTCAGGGTTGTCGTTTTCAATTTGTGCAAGTAAATCTGCATCAGTGACAGGTGCAATACTACTTGAGCCAGCAATAAGCTTACCCAAATTATCGTGTGCAACGGTAAAGATATCAGGACCTGCTTCCGTATCTTCAAGGAATGTTGCTGCTGCAGAACCTGTGTCAGCACCCTTAACCAAGATGGTGTGTGGGAATGCTTCACCATTTTCGTCTTCATATGCAACAAGATAGTCTTCGACGACACCTTGATAGAATTCAACCGATTCGGTTCCTACCCAGATTGTCAACGGAGCATCTTTTTTACATCCGATTAACATCACCGCTGATGCTAAAATCAAAAGTAAAAATAATAGTTTTTTATTCATGATTTCCTCTCCTTCATTTCATGAAATTGTGCCTTCATTCTACCATTAAATCATGTTGAATGCAAGCGTTTACGCACACGTGTAGTAGTTTACTTTTTTATCATTTTATAGTATGATGGAAGCGATTTTAAATGTTTCTTTTTTCGTAAATGACATGCTCAATTTACTGTAAAAAAGGGATAAAGAGGAGAGAAAAAAGAATGAAAAAAGGATTGATTTTTGCCTTTATGGTGCCATTTATCGTCTTATTGATGAGTTTGACGACCATGGCAGCAACTGTGACAGATGTATATGTCCACTACTATCGTTATCAAGGTGACTATGATGGATGGAATTTATGGGTTTGGCAAAGCAAACCGGTTTCACAAGATGGAACAAGCTACACTTTTAGTGAAGATGATACCGCTACCATTTTTAACTATGAAGGTGTTGTCACACGAATTACTCTTGAAGGTGATCTTGCTGAAGCCATAGAATTAGGATTTATTGTTCGTAAAGGTGATTGGGCACAAAAAGATATTGATAACGACCGCTTTATTACGATACCTGAAGATCACAGCAGTTCAGAACTTCATATCTATCTTGTTGAAGGTGATGCAAGAATCGGATATGGTATGGATGACCCTGATGGTCCTGATAAGAGTCCTAAATTTAAACTCGCTTATTTTGATCAATTAAATCGTATTTATTACGTTGCCACTGAGTTATTATCAGCGGATAACATTCAAATTTTTAAAGATGATGTTGAGTTGGATCCAACAGAAATCAATATCACTGATTTCACGGGTCTTATTACCTTAGATGAAAATATCGATTTCTCTAAAACATACACCATTCAAGCAACTTTTTCTGATGATTCTGTCAATGAATATGTGATTACTTATGATGGTATTTATGATTCTGATGAATTTGAAGCAGCTTTTGGTTATGAAGGTGATGATTTGGGTGCTAATGTCCAAGACGGTAAAACCACCTTTAGATTATGGGCTCCGATATCGACTTCTGTCACATTAAATCTCTATAACACAGGAACAACTGCACGCTATGGAGGATCTGATACACCTTATCAAACCATTCCGATGCTTGTTGATGAAAAAGGAACATTCTTTGTTGAAGTGAATGCATCACTTCATGGTAAGTATTATACCTATACTGTAACCAATGGTTCTTCTTCCTATGAAGTCATTGATCCCTATGCGAAGAGTTCTGGACTCAACGGTCTACGTGGATTAGTCGTTGATTTTGATGTTATCAATCCTGAAGGTTTTGCCTATAATGATCGTCCAGATAATATGGATGCTAATACGGATGCGATTATCTATGAACTTCACGTGCGTGACCTAACCACGCATTCCAGCTGGAATGGTACAGAAGCTAATCGTGGTAAGTATTTAGGCTTAATTGAACGTGGAACAACCTATCAAGGAGTCTCCACAGGTTTTGATCATATTGTCGAACTCGGTGTCACACATGTTCAGCTTCTCCCTTTCTTTGATTTTGGTGTTGTTGATGAATCACGTGTTGATGAAGCTGGATATAATGCCTTCAACTGGGGTTATATGCCCTTAAACTTCAACGTCTTAGAAGGAACATATTCAAGTGATCCTTATGATGGATTAACTAGAGTTGTTGAAATGAAACAGGTTGTCCAAGCGTTCCATGAAGAAAATATTCGGATTAACATGGACGTTGTTTATAATCATACAGGTTTATCAGCTGATTCAAATCTCAACTTGATTATTCCTGGATATTATCATCGTAAAACAACGAGTGGTGCATTCTCAAATGGATCAGGTACGGGTAACGAAACAGCATCTGAACGTTACATGGTTAGAAAATTCTTCGTGGACTCTGTCTTATTCTGGACCAACGAATACAACATTTCAGGATTCCGTTTTGACCTCATGGCACTTCATGATCTTGAAACGATGCAAGAAATAGCCGATGAGCTTCATGCGATTGATCCGACCATTATGGTTTATGGTGAACCATGGATGGGTGGAACATCCACATTACCTGCGTCAGAACAAGCTGGAAAGGCTAACTTATCACAACTCGAAGGTGTCGGTGCTTTCAACGATGACTTAAGAGATGGTGTCAAGGGATCCGTCTTCGCTCGCGCTGAAGGTGGTTTCATCCAAGGTAACTTCACGGCAACACTCATCAATCGTGTACGTTATGGTATTGCCGGTGGTGTTGCACATCCAGAAGTCACAGGTTCCATGCTTTCTAATCAACGGATTTGGCATACTGAACCAACCAAGACGATCAATTATGTCACAGCACATGACAATAATACACTTTATGATAAGCTCTATCAAACACTTGAAGAAGATGGTGATCTTGAGTATATTCCAGCATTAATGAAACAAGCTAATGCGATTGTTCTTCTCTCACAAGGTGTTTCCTTCCTCCATGCGGGTGATGAATTCATGAGAAGTAAACCTGCAGAAAATGGAAAAGGATTTGACCATAACTCCTATCAATCTCCAGATTCCGTGAATCAACTTAGATGGGATCTCAAAGCCCGTGAACAAGAGATGGAAATCTTTGAATATTATAAAGATCTTATCGCATTCAGATTAAATCATCCTGCTTTACGGATGACATCCGCAGCGGATGTTATTGCTAATCTTGATTTTGTATACACTGATACAACCGGTATTATGGCGTATCAATTAACGAGTGGAAATACCAACGATGCTTTTGAAGAGATGCTGATCATTCATAACGCAAATCGAAAAGCGACTAAACTCAAATTACCTACAGGTGGTGGTTGGGTACTTGTTGGTAATCAACAAGGCTTAAGCGATGAAACCATGACGACTTATGAAGGCGGCGCACGTATCAGTGTTGCAGCGAACAGCAGTTATGTCTTATATCGTGATTTAACAATTGGAGATTATAATCCAACTCCTGCTATCATTGCAATCACAGTGGGATCAGTAGCAACCATTACCGGTGGCGTATTCGTGACCCTATACATCATCAAAAAGAAAAAAACTATGATCGTATAAATGAAAAAAAGAAGCAAATTCGCGATGAACTTGCTTCTTTTCTTTATACATAAAGTATGTTTTTCTTATCTTGCCACACCAGTGGTGTTAAGACAATCGGATGATCAATCGAGAATGTTGAATACGTTTGAGCTTGATTGCGAAGCACATTTTCAAGGATCTCACGAATCAAAATCCCGGTATCAACAATGTCTTGACCATAAATAAAGGGATATTCGGGTTTATCAAAGATGTAATCGTTGGTTGCAACCTTGTAATAAGTATCATCACCTAATCCGTAGAGGGATAATTCTGGTTTAAAATTCATTGCAACCGATGAGTTTGCATAATCTTTGATCGCTTCACCTGTTAAGTACACATGCTTGATTCGGTTATCAAAGGGAAAGATTTGATAAAGGGTTGCAACGGTGATGTCTTGATTTTCAAGTAATGAGGTTCGTGTTCCACCATAATTGTGAATACCCAAATCCGCATCAACCGATAAGCGAATAAGACTTGCCATATATTCTGTCAGTGTTGATGTATTATAATAACTACTTGATTTGATGATCACTTCATTAAGAAGGGGTGCAATGGCGAGTTTGTATTCATCAACGATTTCTTTGAGTTCTATATGTTCGCTGTTAAGTCTTGGATCAATATCCATGCGATCTGAAGCATATGAACTGGTTTGACTGCGGTTAAGATTGGTTGCTTGATACGATTCGACGAAACCTTCTTCGGATAAGACAAGCGTGACTTTTCCTAGAAATTCTCCATTTGCTTTCGATTGAACGACAGGAACATCCGTTCCTGAACGCTGAATAGTTTGGGTGTATCTGGAATGACTATGTCCATTAAAAATTGCATCAATACGTCTATCTCCAGTCAGTGCAGCAAGTTCTTGATTGGTTGAATCGCTATTTCCATGAACAACAACGATCACCACATCAACATCTTCTTCACTACGTAAGTATTCCGTATAATAAGATGCCCAGTATACAGGATTATCGAAGACATAGGGCGATATCATGGCAGTTGCAATCGAATCTTCGAGTCCATATCCCATCAGACCGACGATACCCACCTTGATGGATCCTTTTTGTACGATGGTATAAGCATCAATCCATTCAGGACGTTCCATGGTATCTTTTCTTAAAATATTCGCACCTAAGAAAGGAAAATTGGCAACTACTCCATCATATTCAGGATCACGATAGCGCGTCACCTGATCAAGACCCCAGTCAAATTCATGATTTCCAATCACAAAGGCATCCATACCCATGTGATTGAATAAATCAATCATTGAACTTCCTTTATAGTAATTGGATAAAATATTCCCTTGAAGTAAATCACCACCACCGATGAATAATGTTTGATCATGATGATTGGTTTTATCATCTAGAATGACATTTCCGATGGCTGATAAACCGAGTTGACTTGTGCTTTGTTCTATAGCACCATGTGTATCATTGATATAGTATATCGTAAGAGTTTGTTGTTGTGCCTGTGGAAGAACGGTAATTTCAATCGTCACTGATGTTTGGTTTCCTTTGGAATCATCAGCGGTATAGGTGATGACATAAACACCTGGTGTTTGATAGTCCACATCCTCATCATCAACAACAAGACGTGAAGATACATCACCTTCAACATCATCTTGAACGATAACTCCATCTAATAAATCGGGAAAAGGTTGACCAATGGTATAGGTGATGTTGATTGTACCTGTAATCGTTGGTGCTGTTGTATCAATGATGATTGGTGCAATCACTCGAATCGTGAATGAAGCAGTGGTTTCATAGCCAGCTTGATCTATAACCGTAACAAAAACTTGATAATAACCCTCTTCTGTCCAGTTAACTTCATCATCATTAACGAGAATAGAGGGTGTGATGTCGCCATCGTGTTTATCGAGAGCTTTAATCCCTGATAAAAGATCAGGTAGTGCGTCTCCAATCGTGTATTCACGATCGATAACACCGGTAAAATAGGGTGGTGTCGTATCTGTTTGATTGTTTGTTTGACATCCCACCATGACAAATGTCATGAAGAGAATGATCAACAAGTAAAATATCTTTTTCATGTTGGTTTCCATCCTTTGCAAAGGTATTATAACATAATCATCTCTATCGATTTCACAAAAAGAGTGATATAATGTCATTTGTGAGGTGACATGATGAAAAAACCACATCATTTATTCGAGTTATTTTGGGTATTTTTTAAGATTGGCGCTGTGACATTTGGTGGTGGATTGGCCATGATGCCCATCATGCGCAAAGAGGTTGTAGAAACAAAAGGTTGGGTTGATGATGATGATATCTTAAAGATCTTGGTCATCTCAGAATCAACACCTGGTGTATTCGCAGTCAATGCTGCAACCTTCATTGGATATAAGATTCAAGGATTTTGGGGATCACTCGTTGCAACGTTAGGAGTGATCATCCCCAGTTTGATGACCATTTCAATCATTTCTTTTTTTATTCTACAATTTAAAGCGTTAACCCTTGTTCAATATGCGTTTTATGGTATTCAAGCAGCTGTCGCTTTATTGATTTTTAAAGCAGCACTTAAACTCTCTAAGAAAATTCATTTTGATGCGTTTGCATGGATTTTACTCATCGCATCCATTCTTTTTGCAACATTTACGAATATTAGTGTTTTATGGTTACTTCTTATCGGAGCAATCTTAGGTATCGTTTATGGGATGATTGAAAACATACGGGGGGCAAAAGCATGATCTTAGAACTTTTACAACTCGCGTGGATCTTTTTTAAGATTGGCTTATTCACCTTTGGTGGTGGTTATGCGATGATTCCACTCATGGAATCAGAATTGGTCAGTCGTGGATTAATCGATGTGAACATGCTTTATGATTTCATTGGGATTGCTGAATCAACACCTGGACCCATCGCGATCAATATGGCAACCTTCATCGGTAATGAAGCTATGGTTCAATATGGTTTTCTTGCACGCATTTTCGGTTCAATCGTCATGACAACCGCGGTTGCACTTCCATCATTTATTGTGATCTTGTTAATCGCAACCTTAGGCTCTAAATTCTTAGAAAGTAAATTTGTTCAAGAAGCATTTAAAGGACTTAAGCCTACCGTGATAGGCCTGATTCTCAGTGTGTCATTCGGATTGATTGTTCGTCTCGTTTTTCCCATGATTTCCTTTGAAAATCTATTGTTCGATTTTTCAATTTTTCAATTTAGAAATCTTGTTATCTTGATCATCCTTGTGTTGTTAACGGTGTTCTATAAAAAGCTTTCACCCATCACTTTAATCTTAGTTGGAGCCATGCTTAGCATGATTGTTTATAGTGTGTGGTCATGATGAAAAAAGATCTTTCGTGGCTTAAAGAAGCGTTCATTGCTCATCGTGGACTTCATACACAGGACGGGACTGTTCCTGAAAACTCGCTTTTGGCGTTTAAGCATGCCATCGATGGTGGATATGCGATCGAGATGGATGTCAACATCTTAAAAGATGGTACGGTTGTCAGTTTTCATGATATCAATCTTAAGCGTTTGTGTGGAGTTGATCGAGGTCTATCTGATCTAACACTTTCTGATCTTTCATCCTATTATCTACAATCATCTCAGGAAAAAATACCAACGCTACGTGATGTTCTTAATTTTGTTAACGGAAGGGTTCCACTACTCATTGAACTTAAACCCCATGGTGATGTCAAAGCATTATGCCAAGGTGTGATGAAAGATCTTCTAAACTATCATGGAACCTATGCGATATTTTCATTTCATCCACGTGTTGTCTACTGGTTTAAACGTCACTACCCCGATGTCATTCGTGGGCAAATTGCTGAATATTTCAAGGATAACAAATCCATGCATCCACTTGGTAAATGGATGATGAAAAAGATGATCTTTAACAGATGGACAAAACCTGACTTTATTTCATATGGAATTAGGGATCTCCCCAATCCAATTTTGGATAAATACAAACAAAAAAACATGACCATTATCAGCTATGCGGCACGAAACCAAGCTGAATTTGATCATGTTAAAACATATTATGATAATGTTGTATTCGAATACTTTTTACCTAAACAAAAAGGATGAAAATTCATCCTTTTTTTTGCTTAATCCATATCAACATCAAAATTTTCAAGCATCGATTTCTTTGCGACAACAGCATCACCATGCTTTGTCAAAAACATCGTGATGAACGCTGAAGCAACAAACAATGTTGCATAGGGGAAGAGTACTTTAGGATGAATTAGATCCATGAAGAAACCGGATAAGATTGGTGTTAAAATCTGTGCGCCCATCGAGAATGCATAATAGTAACCGGTATATTTCCCAACATTCGAGCCTTTCGCAAGCTCAACAACCATCGGATAAGAGTTGACATTAATCGTTGCCCAACCAATACCAGTTAAACCAAAGACAATGAACATGATCCAACCTGTATCTTTGCTTAAGAAGAAAACAGATCCAAAACAGAGTGTCAGGATAATGATGCCCGCTAAAATGGTCTTTCTACGACCAAACTTCGTAGACAAAATACCAATAGGAATGAATGCTATAATTGCGGTGACGTTTGCGACCAATAGAGGAAGTGTAAATGATGGAAGTTGTAAAATCTTAGGTGCATAGTCAGAGACTTTTGTCATGACCGCGTTATATCCCATAAACCATAAGAAGACTGAGGATAAAATCAAATAAAGTGATATCTTTTTATCTTTAGGAAGTTCATGCATATCATGAACATCTTCTTCACTTTCAACAAGACCAAACTTCAGATCATCTGCTTCTTTTTCTTCGACAAGTTTAGGTTCTTTAACCTTCCATAAGAACACAACGAGGATAGCAATCATAATTACACCCACACTGATAAATGCTCCAGTATAATGAACGTATGAACGTCCACCAAGACCTAGAACAGTGAGTAAAATCAGTGATGTCACACCAGCAGCTGCACCCATTAAATTAATGATCGCGTTTGCTTTTGAACGTAAGGGTTTCATGGTCACATCAGGCATTAATGAAACTGCAGGTGAACGGAAAACAGACATGGCGACAAGAGCGATTAAGAGAATACCCACAAAAACGACAAAGTTGACTGGATTTTCTGAAGTCACTTGCCATGCTCGTTCACTCAAGTAACGGTGATAGTATCCATCCAAATAAGAAATCTCAATCGCATCGAGTTCTGCTAATGCTCCATTTTCATTAAGTAATTCATCCATCGGTTCATAAACCGATCCTTGATAACGATCATAATCCTTTTGACTAATCTTATCATTATTCAACGCTGTGATACGATTAAATTCCATATCAACCATGATCAAACGCCAGAACGTTGGTGTTTTTCTCACATCATCTTCTGCATCGGAGATCAATTCATAGCGATCAATAATATTGGTTTCTTCAATACGTGCTGTTTGTAAATTATCAACAAATGATAATCCGATAAATGCAAAGGCTGCAACAATCGTACCCACAATCACATAAGGTGTGCGTCGTCCTAGCTTGTGATTGGTTTTATCGGAGATCGCACCGAAAAGGGGTAGCATGAATAATGCTAAGATATTATCAAGTGCCATAACAACCCCAGACCACGTCTGATTGAGACCAAACTTATCAATCAAAATTTTCGTAATAATGGAGTCATACGTTTGCCAGAAAATCGTAATGATAAAGAATGCTAGACCAACATAAAACGTCTTTTTGTAATCGAGTTTCATAGATTCACCTTTTCATTCATATTTGCATCGCGCTTGTGCTTATTATAGCATGACTTCATCTTTTTTGTTGTGTATCATGATGTAAAAAGATGGTCACAATCAGAAAAAAAGGACATCCTGAGATATCCTTTTGTTGAATTTATTCAATCGATTCGTATCCCACACATAAAGCTTTTTGATTAACGGGTAACATCGAAAGTTTCTTTGCTCCTAAAAAGTATTTTAAGGAGTCAAGAATGACATCTTCTTTAAAAATATCAACCTTCTTTAAATAAGCACCGAGCATCACCATGTTGGCGACTTGGGGTTTATCCAAAGATTGTGCTAACTCTGTCATTGGTACACCATACACATGGTTTTGTGGAAGATCAATGTTTCGTTTAATCAGGGATGCGTTATAGAAGAGATTTCCACCATCCGACACTTTATCCATAAACTTGGCTAAAGATGGTTCATTGAAGACGAGTAAATCATCTGATTTTTGGAAAACAGGTGAGTGAATAGGTTTGTCGCTGATCACAACAGAACAATTGGCTGTTCCACCACGCGTTTCAGGTCCATAAGTTGGTACCCATAAACTGTATAAACCTTGAAGGTTTGCTGCATAGGCAATCAACTGACCGGTAAGCATGACACCTTGTCCACCAAAACCTGCAATGCGAATACGTCTAATCATGAGCATCCACATCCTTATAAACACCGAGTGGATAGACAGGAATCATGTTGTCTCTTGCCCAATCCAAGGCTTGTCTGGGTTTCATTCCCCAGTTCACTGGACATGTCGAAATGACTTCGATCATGGTAAAACCTTTCTTTTCGATTTGGTAAGTAAAAGCCTTTTTTATCGCTTTTTTCGCTTTACGGATATTGGGGATATCATGGAGTGATACACGTTCAACATACGCAGCTCCTTCGATTTGACCGAAGATTTCAGAAATATGTAGAGGTGCACCATGCATGTCACGATTTCGACCTTGTTGTGAGGTTGTGGATACTTGGCCAATCAACGTTGTTGGTGCCATTTGTCCACCTGTCATCCCGTAAGTTGCGTTATTGGCAACAATTGCGGTGATATGTTCACCACGGTTGGCGGCATGGATTGCTTCTGCAATACCAATTGAACCAAAATCACCATCACCTTGATAGGTGAACACGATGCGATCAGGTAAGACACGCTTAATACCGGTTGCCACTGCACATGCACGACCATGAGGTGTCTGTTGATAGTCTGTATTGATGTAATCATAACTGAACACGGAACATCCTACGGATGCAATACCAATCGTTTTACCTAAAATACCGAGTTCATCTAAGACTTCTGCGACAAGTTTATGTAAAATACCATGCGTACATCCTGGGCAATAATGCGTATGGACATCCGTTAAACCTTTTGAGCGTTCATAACGAATCATGATTCCACCACCTTACTGTCAAAGTTTTTAATCGCATCAACAATTTCTTCTGGATCAGGAACCATACCACCTGCACGACCATGGAATCCGACTCTGAATCGTCCTTTATTAGCGATCAGAACGTCTTCAAGCATTTGTCCCATGCTCATTTCTGCCACTAAGATCCCTTTACATGTCTTAGGGATTAAATCAAAGGCTTTTTTTGGATATGGCCATAAAGAGATGGGTCGAATTAGTCCAATCTTCATGCCTTGTTGCTGTAATGTTTCGATTGCGGAACGTACGATACGTGCAACTGTACCATAGGCAACAATCACATACTCAGCATCTTCAACATTCGAGACTTCAACTTTAACTTCATGCTTGATTACTTCTTGATACTTGGCTTGAAGCGCATGATTATGCTTTTCAAGGTAAACTGGATCAAGACCAAGTGAGTTGATGATGTTACGACCTTCATGATAATCGGTGCCTGTTGTTGCATATGTTTTTGGCTTGATGTCGCGCTTTTTAATCGGTTTATCCATATCCACGGTTTCCATCATTTGGCCAATGAGACCATCAGCTAAAATCATGACTGGGTTACGATATGTATCCGCAACATCAAATGCTTCTTTCATCAAGTCAACGGTTTCTTGAATCGATTCAGGCGCGAAAACGATGGTATGATAATCACCATTTCCTCCACCACGAGTCGCTTGGAAATAATCGGCTTGAGAGGGTTGAATGCCACCTAGTCCGGGGCCGGCTCTCATGACAGAGACGATCACGCATGGCAGTTCAGACCCTGCTAAATAGCTGATGCCTTCTTGTTTTAATGCGATCCCCACAGAAGACGATGATGTCATCACGCGAGCACCAGCACCAGCAGCACCATAAACCATGTTGATCGCTGCAACTTCAGATTCAGCTTGAACAAATACTTTTCCTTTTTCAGTTAAATACTTAGATAAATATTCAGGTATTTCATTTTGTGGGGTAATGGGATAACCGAAGAACGCATCACAACCTGCAGCTACCGCTGCAAGCGCGATGGCTTCATTACCCTTCATCAACACTTTGCTCACGATTCCAATACCTCCACTTTGATGACAGAGTCAGGACATACAATGGCACATTGTGCACATGCGATGCATTTATCCATGTCACTGACAGAAATCAAGTTATATCCACTTGAGTTGATCCGATCTTTATCTAAGGATAAGATATCGACAGGACAGAAGGTCACACAAAGTTCACAACCCTTGCATGATTCGTTGTCGAACGTCAATCTTCCTTTTTTCACATCTTCACTCCCTATCGTTTAATGTAATTATCTTGGACGTTATTGATGGTTTCAATACGCTTCTTTGCGAATACTTTCGCAGCTTGTTGTGTATGAATATTTTCGTTTTCAGCAATCTTAAAGATTTCAAGTAAACGGTCATAAATCTTTTCAATGTCACGTGTTGCACGTCCAACATTGTATTCCTTAAGTTCATGATAAACGTTGATCAAACCGCCAGCGTTAATGACAAAGTCAGGTGCATAAAGGATTCCCTTTTCTTTGATCATATTGCCATGGATATCTTCTTCAAGCAAGACGTTATTTGCTGTTCCTGCGATGACCTTCGCTTTAATTTGTGGAATCGTCTCATCATTTAATACACCACCAAGTGCACATGGGCTGATGACATCAACATCAAGACCAAAGAACTTCTTGGGTTCAACAAATTCAACATCGGGGTGTTCTTTCTTCATGCGTTCGATATGCTTTGGATTAATTTCGGAGAAATAAATCTTCTTTGCTTTCGCTTCGACCAAACGCTTGATTAAATAGTAACCTGTTTGTCCTGCACCTTGAACAGCAAATGAATATTTTGTGAAATCTTCATCACCAAATTTATACTGTAAAGCTGCACGTACGCCATGGAATGCACCAAGTGCTGTCATGGGAGATGGATTACCTGATTTACCTTCAAGACCTACCACATGATCGGTTTCCATTGCTACAAAGTCCATATCTTTGGTGCTTGTATTGACGTCTTCAGCAGTGATATAACGTCCATTAAGGCTTTGTACGTAACGGCCTAATGCTCTAAAATATCCTTCACTCTTGACTTGTTCGGGATCACCAATTAATACGGTTTTCCCACCACCAAGGTTAAGACCAGCAGCTGCTGCTTTGTAGGTCATTCCTCGTGCAAGTCTTAAGCAGTCCACGACTGCATCTTCTTCACTTGCATAATTCCACAGTCTAGTTCCACCAAGGGCTGGTCCTAATGTGGTGTTGTGAATGCAGGTGATACCTTTTAATCCTGTTGTTTTGTCATAAAAATAGACGATCTGTTCGTACCGGTGTTTAGCCATGTACTCAAAATGTTTGAAATCGCTCATGCTATTCTCCCTTCAATTTTTAAAAGCGCTTACATAAAACATTATAGCACACCATATATGATTTATCATATATTTTTTAGGAAAAAGAAAAATTTCACACAAAGTGAAATAAGCAGTCATACTTGATTGTTTTTACATAAACTCTTTATGAAAAATTTTCAAAAAAAGATGTGCACGCGCACATCTTATTCGACATTTATCTGTTCTTGAAGTTGGTTAATGAATAAACCCACATGTCTTCCATCAACAAATGCATGGTGGACTGAGATTGAAAACGGCATGATTTTTCGTCCGTTGATCTCTTCAAATTTACCCCAAACGACACGCGGAATTGCATCGTGTGGGTTGATGTTGTACGCGTGAGATACCTGTGTATAACGTGCCCATGGAAATGTCGTGATATACACTAAATCTTGTCTTACTTCATGGGATAAATCGATAAATTGTGAACCTTGAACATCTGATTGTTGCTTAGCATTTTGAATAAATGAAGTGAGATTTTCACGATAGTCTACCGTAACAATCTTGAATTGGTCACTGCCTTCAATCGCGTCTGTAAACGATGGATGAATGGAATCAAAAAGATAGGGTTCATCATCAACGAATCGATAGCGGAAATTTTCGATTGCGTGCATGTTGCGCATCACAAGATGCATAAACGTGAAATAAAACGATTGTTTTTGTTGTTTGATTCGATGATAAAAACGAGTTACATCAAGATCGAACGTCATCGTATACATAGGTACATCGAGATTTTCATAAAATAAAAACGTTTGTTTTCTTGGCCATGTTTCAATGTTAATTTTCATTGTTATCACCTTTGATAAAAGCAATGCGACTTTGCATCATGCGTTTAATCAGTTTACTAAAGAACACAGCGTCATAACCATGAACGGTTTTAAGGGTGTGATATTCATGAACGTTGACACCTGCTTCACTCAATCTTCTCGCGTATTCAATACCTTCATCACGAAGACAATCATATTGAGCAGTTTCAATATAGGTTTCCGGCATATCATGGAGTTTTGCAAATGATGGTGAAGCATAATGAAGCATACCATAATCACCATGTTTGAGATACATATCCCACATACTTTTATTGAGAATGGAGTTCCACATCGGTGTATCATGATAGGCTTTCATGGATGGTGTTTCTTGACCATAATCAATGACTGGGTATAATAACATCTGCTTTTTAATTTTAGGACCTTGTTGATCGCGTGAAAGTAGAGCAACTGCAGTCGCTAAATTCCCTCCTGCAGAATCACCAGCAACCGATAGATTCGATGCATCAATTTTTAAGTAGTCTGCATGTTCTTTCATCCATAAAAGTGCATGATAACAATCGAAAAGAGCTGCAGGAAACGGGTGTTTTGGAGCGAGATGATATCTCGCATAGACAGCGCGGTGATGCGTCGCCAAGACAATGTTTTGTAACATGCCTACATGGACAGGTGTACCCGCCATTTGAAATCCACCACCGTGGATATAGAGTAAACCCGGAGCAACTTCTTCTTGACCCTTTCGCTCATAAAGGGTGACACGAACTTTCATGTGTTGATAACCGCGGATCCAAAAATGACGCTGACGAATACCTTTTTTAGGACGGGTAAAAAACATCGTTAACGCGATGATAAAATTCGCTGTTATGCGTCGAAGTGATGTGTATTTTTTAAAACGAATCGGTTTTAAAATAAGTAATTCTGGATCAACATGGTATGCATTCATCAGTTATCGATTTTTTTGAAACCACGCTTTGTAGTCTCCATATCCTTCCTGCTCCAAACGGTCATAGGGAATAAACCTTAAGGATGCTGAGTTAATACAATAGCGGAGTCCTCCTAAATCACGAGGACCATCGGTGAAGAGATGCCCTAAGTGACTATCGCCTTGTGGACTTCTCACTTCAGTTCGAAACATGCCAAAACTCTTGTCAAGTTTTGTGACAAGTGGTTTAATCGGTTTTGCAAAGCTTGGCCATCCACATGAACTATCAAATTTATCCAGTGATGAAAAGAGAGGTTCACCTGATACGATATCGACATATAGTCCAACTTCATGATGATTCCAAAACTCATTTTGGAATGGTCGTTCTGTCCCATTTTCCTGTGTGACATGGTATTGTAAAGGCGTTAAATTCTTCTTCAAATCTTCTTTATTCATATGATCACCCACCCCCAGTTTAACATAATCCATCCTACGATTTTGATGATGTGCTTAAGATCCCATGACTTTCATGACATCGATTGCTTGCATCAATTCATCGGCTTCTTTGATCAGTAAATCAAATAAATCATGCATCTCATCAAGCGTATTTTTTCTCGCATGTTCCATCATCAAATTGAGGATCCATACCAACCGTTTACCACTTAAATATGCACAAGAGCCTTTAAAATAATGAGCTGTCGAAACAATATGTTCGGCGTTTTTTTCTTGGATAGCAACTCTTATTTTTTCAAGGTCTTTCGGATATTCTTGCTGGAATGTCATGATCACTTCTTTTGCGATATCGTATGAGCCTTCAAACCGTTTTAAGAAATCTTGACGATCAAAGACGATGAGTTCATCCGGAATATGCAAGGTGTTCATCCCGTTTAAGTGTTTTCTTAAAACCTGAGATAATGAATCCATTTTAATCGGTTTATAAATGACATCATTCATTTGTGATTGTTTGAGCATGTCATAATCATTAAAATAGGCATTCGCTGTCACTGCGATAATTGGTGCATGAGAAGATGGTGTGCCTAATGAACGAATCCGACGTGTTGCTTCAAGTCCATCCATATGTGGCATTTGAATGTCCATTAAGATGACATCAAAGGTGTGTTCTTTAACTGCTTCAATCGCACGTTGACCACTTTCAGCAAGCATCGATGTCATCCCCATATTATTTAATATGCTTTCAAGTGCAATACGATTTAATCGATTATCATCAACAATCAGTGCATGTCCTGAGATCTTTTTGGTATATTCAGAGGCTACTGTTTTATGCAACTCATGGATGGTTCGCATTAACCGTTGCAAAAGCATCATGCGTGAAATAGGCCATTCGATCATGCCATCCATCTTCTTAAATCGTCGTTGATCGAGATGATGAAGTGCAAACATGAGCACATCATGTTTGCCATACATGTCTTTATATGTATTGATGACTTCCGTTGACTTAACATTGACTTCAAAGATCATGACATCAACTTTATGTGTCTCGATATGCTTTTCATCAAACGTATGCACACCCATCGATTCAATGAGTGGCTTAAAGCGTGATGGCTTTTGATCATGAATGAGTAAGAAATCATACGGTGCTATCGCATCAAATGATTGCTTTTGTCCGATTTGATAAGGTAGTGTAACTTGAAAAGTCGATCCTTTTTGGAGTTCACTTTCAACATGAAGTGTTCCACCTAATAGCTGTGTGAGTTGTTTGACGATGGTTAATCCGATACCTAAGCCTTGGTATTCGCGACGATCGGATACATCGGGCAAATAGAATGCATCAAACAATTCAGAAATGCTATCTTTGGATACACCTATTCCTGTATCAGAAACATAAAAATGGATGTTTTGATGTTCTTCATCCAACTTGCACCCTAATGTGATCGAACCTTTCTCAGTGAACTTAATCGCATTGGACAAGAGGTGTGAGAGGATTTGTCTGATTTTTCGATCATCCATGATTACATCGAATTGTATACGATAATCAAATTCAAAGTTTGTATCCAAACCCTTTTGTGCAATACTTCGTTGATGCATCTGGATTAATCTGACAAGTTCATCCTCAAGATTAAATGATCGCAGCTGAATCTCCATCTTACCTGATTCAAGTGCTTCAAGATCTAAAATACGATCAACCATCGTTGAAAGATGATCCGCTGAACGTTGACCCATGTCAATAAACTCTTTTTGATCTTTGGTGAGATCGGTTGTTTGTAACAAATAAAGTGCGTTATGAATGCCGTTGAGTGGTGTTCTGATTTCATGCGATACATTGGCAACGAATGCATATTGATGGCTTTGTTTCGTTGTGGTTTGTTCGGATTGAAGATTGCGTTCTTGTTTCAATAAATGAAGCGATATCTTCAATGAAATAACGTTAATAAATGTGTCAAAACTGTCAGATAAAATGATCGAGAAATCGTGTGGACGACGATGGTTTTCAAATGAAAGATATCCAATGAAGTGTTCTTCATGAGAAAGAGGAACAAGCATCATGCTTGTAATAGGATGGCCTTTTAAGGAAGATAACCATGTTTGTTCAATATCTTTTGATTGAAAAGGATTGAGTATCAGAGGATTTTTCTCTAATTGATGAATCCATGATACAGATTGATCACCGTGAATTGGAAAACTGATGACATCAAGTGGTTTTATACCTAAGTGACACCATTCACTTACCACAAAGAATGTTTGTTCATGAGGTTCAAGTAAACATAACGTGATACGATCAGCATCAAAAAATTCACCAATAGGTTTAAGGACTTCCGTAAATGGAGTACCTAACCATCCTTCATGTAACGATAAAAGATGATGGGTTGCTTTTAGCATGATGTGATCACGCTTTTTTTCATCCATGATTTGATTGATCATGATTATCATGCACTCCTTCATCCTTTTTTCTCATTATACCTTATTTTCAATCGTTTCAGACAAGGCTAAAAAGAAAAGGGATTGTTATCCCTTATAAGTTAGCAAAGCGATGAGCGATGGAGCTTGCTGCAGCAGCACTGATTGCACCCACGATATCATCTAAAAAGGTATGGCATTTATTGGTTTTTTTACCTTCTTCATCGAGTCGTCCGATGATTCCTGGTTTCACTTTATCAACATAACCAAAGTTGGTAAAACCGATCGAACCATACACGTTAACAATCGATAATGCGAGGATTTCATCGATACCATAAAGTCCATAGTCATTTAAAAGCATTGATGACAAAGGTTCTGATAATTTTCCTTGTTCAGCTAAAATATCGAGTTCAAGTCCTGTGAGAACAGCATGCTGAACTTCACGCTTTAAGACGACGCGTTTCACGTGCTCTAAACATAATTCAAATGTTAAAAAGGGGATATACTTTTTTTGAAGATCCAATGTGATTTGTGCCATATCTTCAAGTCTGACACCTCTTTCTTCAAGACGTCTAACAACCACATCGTATTTTTCCATGTCGTTTAAACGGTTAACATCGGGATTAGTCGTTTGCATGTAATCATCCTTTCTTTAAGGGGGTAAGATAGATTATACACATCTTTTGTTTGAATGCCAAGCCTATTTCATTCTTTTGATCATGAATCCTCTCGTTTGATGATCATATATCCACTGATGGTAATCGTATCATCAACCTTTAAATCCTTTCTTGCAGTCAAGAAGTCTGAACTCAAGATCTGCGCTCCACTTTCAATCGCATCCATGAATCGCGCTTGATCGAAGATTAAGGATTCATCAATTCGTGTGCGAACGATAAAGTTTTGACTGACTAAGTCTTGAATGGATGCAACATCAACATCGTTATGTATCACAAACGATGCATAGTCATGGTCGAGATCATCTGCATAAGAACCGATAAACATGGGTTGTGTTTTCAACGTAGGATCAAGTGCTTCATAGTCATCATTTTTATTATTAGGGTGTAAGATAAAGATCACTTTTCCTTGAAGTGATTTGACACTTGGCCATCCTGTTGTTTGAATTGTTTCTTTAAGCGATAAACCCTCTTCAATCATATCACCTGGCGAAAAAAGATGATCACCGAGTTTAAGTTCAATCAATTCATTCAATTCCATCAGTACGTCAGCATCAATGACCTGAAGAGCATGATCAAGCATCATCCAATCTTCTTTGATTTCCATCAAGATGATGATGGGAAGATGATTGGGATTATATTCAGAGTAGAGTGCGATTTCTTCGAGTGCCATCGCAAAATCAGGCGCTACACTGCTATTATCAACCAAAGGTACATGGGTTAAGACAAAAGATGTTTTTCTCTTTCTGACATCAAATTCCATGCTACGAACACCAAGATTGAGTTGATCGGTGATGTTTTTATATGCATATCGTAATGCACGTGCTTCATCAAAGGAATCACCTATGCCGACAAAGAATCGACCCAAAGCTGTGCTCATTCCTTTATAACTGTTATGGCTTGCAAGCATTTGAATGTCATTGAGTTTGACAGACTCATCATTGATATCAAAATCATAAAAAAGTGATTCATCAACCGGTTCATAATCATCATTGTAATCAGCGATTAGATTTTTCATGTGACGAATTTGAACTTGTGAATCATAGATTTTGACAGTGAATAAACGAAAGACAATTAAACCAAAAAGAACAATCACGGATAAGATAGAGATCAGGATAATCTTTAGTATTTTAATCATGTGTTCACCTTCTTCTAATTATTCTCAACGCGTATGAGCTCATTAATCGATTGTCGAACATGACAAACGATCCATGAATCAAGAGGTTGCAAGGTTTCTGCAAAAGATAGAATGGATGCTGCAGATGATCCTAAAGAAGAATACCCTTGAATCATCGATGTCAACCAAGGTTTTAGGTGTGGATCATGGGATTCAATCCGACGTTCAAGGTTGAAAGGATCAATCCATTTCCCTTGAATCGGATGAAGGATAAGATAGGCTTTAAGGACATGATCGATAGCATAATGCTCGATAAAGCGCTGTGCAGATAATCTTTCTCCTCGAAGAGCGCGCATCACACCTACATAAAGATTGGTGATAGCTTCATGGATTTCATCAATAGGTTGAACGTTATCTGGTTGAGGTAATGATTTTGCATCAAGCAGTGTCGGTTCTTGATAACCTTGTTTTTGATAGACTAAACGCGCTTGATTTTGGATAACATGAGGGATTTCACGTCGTCCAAATATCGCAAATTCGCCATAAACCCCATCTTCAAAAAAGAACTTATACCCATCTTTCGTGTTCTTAAATGAGAAAGCGACTGGGTAACATTGATTTAACCACGATATATCATCAATCATCTGTTGTTTTAAATCATCTTCTGTAACAATGAAAAAATCGAGATCTGAGTAATCATCAAGCCTATCTTGCTCAACTCCAATCGATCCTAATGCGAGAACAGCTAAAACACGATCATTGATCGAAACATGCTTTGCGATCTCATTCATTCGTTCGATTAAACGTAAACGATTCATCCTATCACCTGTCTCTATTATACTTAATAATCCAAAAAATCATCCCTGATGAAAGAACAATGAAATGCTTCATTGAAAAGACTACGCTATAATAAACACAAATGATTAAGGGTGAAATTATGCGAAATCGTTACTCCATCACCCCATGTCCTCATCGTATTGCACTTAAATCCGGGGAAATCTATGCGTTTTGTCGCTGTGGGAAAAGCGACGTCCAGCCACTCTGTGATCGCTACAGTCACAACGGTAGTTTGGATAAACCTATCATGTTTAAGGTTGAGATAGACGCTCCATACTACATCTGTGGATGCAAGAAAACCAAACATATGCCTTACTGTGATGGGTCTCATAAAACATAAAAGAATCAGTTGTTACTGGTTCTTTTTTGTTCAATCAGTGTAAGATATCTTTCAAAAACATGCTGCGTGACTTCTTTCCATGTGACATAAAGATCTTTAAAGCACTGTTCTTTAATTTTTAAATACATTTTTTGATTCTTAAAAATGTCCATAATCTTTTCGGCATAGAGCAAAGGATCATGATCAGAGAAATAGCCATTCACATCTTCAGTGACCGTGGATGAAGTCGCGGTGTTTCTAAGAAAGAGTGTTGGAGTCTTTTGAGATGCAGCTTCGATTTGAACGAGTGATGATGAGTCATAGATTGAAGGAAATAAAAATAAATCCGCAATCTTATAATGTATAGCAAGTTCTATTCGGTCAATAATCCGACCAACAAAGATGGTTTTATCGGTTAATCCATATTTTTTCACGAGATTCTTCATCTCTTTTTCATGGGGACCCGATCCAACAAAAAGCATTTTGAATTTGAATCCTTTCAATCTTAAACGATATAACGATTCAAGCATAAAATCAAGGTTCTTCACAAGATCAAGTCGACCGACATAAAGTAATATCTTTTCATCGTGTTTAATCTCATACTTCTTTTTTAATGCCAGCTCTTTTTGATCATCTTTAAAGGGAAGCATATCGGTTGCGTTTGGTTGAACGCGTGGCATGGTATGTGTACCATCTTGAGCATAGATTTCAGCAATTTTTTGGTTGACAGCCCATAACTCATCGCATTGATTGAAGGTATGAATCATTTCTTTCAACGCAATCTCAGTAATGATTTTACTCTTTGTACGTTCAAAAAAGTCCAATTTATATTGTGAATGCAGCGTGCCAACAACAGGAATGTGATGTTTTTTCGCATAGCGAATACCGACCTGTCCCATCGAAAAGGGTGAGTGAATATGAACAAGATCGAGTTCTATATGCTTAAGTGCTTTTTTAAACGCATGATCGATCCATGGCAGTGGTAAATTGTAATCGGTAAAAAGGATTTTGATTTGTTTGCTGCGATAGACCTGATAGGGTCTATCATCGATATACTCTTTATCAGACGAGCGCGGAGCAAAGACGACCACATTCGCAACATCCATTAGGTTTTTTGCATATTGATCAACAACAACAATAACCCCATCGATCATCGGAAAAAAGGCATCGATAAATAGACCAATTGTCGGTTTTTTCATGACTTCATTCATCCATATTCCCCCTATTTCAGAAAGCGTCCTGTTGTTGTTCGTTTTGCATGTTCAAAAAGATAAAAACCTTGGTTTGGTATCTGATAGGCTCGAATCACATCATCGATTTCAGCACCTTTTTCAACCGTTAAGTGAATACGACATGTGATGCCTAGCGATAAAAGTTCTTGCAGATATGCTCTTAAATGAAGTGGTTTATCATGTAAGAGACGTAGATTACAATTGCCATCATGGACAAGTGGAAAACGAAGTCCCATTCGATCTTCGAGAGCATATTGGTTTTTCTCACAGAGATGACAATCGGGTTTTGTCTTAAATGTTTTGGCGATCGGACAATATTTGGTGATCATCAAATCCTGTCTACCGTAAACTTCAAGTTCTAAAGAAGGCATATATCCAAATTTTTTGATAAAGTTTGGTATCAGAAGTTTAATTCGATCAAAAGATATTTCTGGTGAGAGTGTCACCCGTTTGACACCTAAGCGATGGAGTAGATGAATGGTGTATATGTTCGTGACATTAAAGAAATGATCGGTGATTAAGTCATAAGAATGTGCTAAAGAAAGATGTCCGATATCTTGAATTAAAGAAGATCGATTGATAGCTTCATGATGTCTTAACTGGATGCGTTTAAGAGAAGGTATAACTAATGGATGATCAATCTTGAGAATGTTTTCTGCATAGATGACATCGAATGATTCGTTCATGATGCGATCGAGTTGTTCTTGTGTTTGAACTTTAATGGCTAAACGAGGTTTATGATCATCAATCTTCACCGGTGTAAATAAATGTGGTTTAATGACAACTGGTTTTCTTGGTGCTAACCGATGTTTGGTGATAAGATCGATCGCCTGTCGACGATATTCATTGATCGATTTGATGGGCATGAAGCATTGTTCATCCGTATGAACTTCCAATGATTGAAAGTAAAACGGTGTTGATCCAAGTTTGCTTACTTGATCGATCCATTGGTCACGTGTGATTGGCTTTTGTTTCGCTTGCTCGAGAACATGATCTGATTTGATGATCACGTGATGCATCCCATCACTAACGGTGATCGTCAATGGTTGATTGGCATAAGCTTCGACATGTCCAGATAGAGGGATTACTTTATAATTTTCACTTAGATAAATCGAAAGCGATTGTTCAAGTTCAGTATCGAGTGTCTTGAGGACTTGAGTTCCTACGTGAATGACTTCTGCAACATCAAGTTTGATGACATCACCCGCTACTGCTTTTTTGATGAGTTGATCGCCTTTGATGATACGTGATACGGAGTTACCATAATCGGTTGTTCCAACCATGCGATAACCATCGTTAATGGATAAGGTATCACTTAATTTAATGGTTGCTTTACCATCTGCATAGTGAATGACTTGACCAAGCGGAACCCCCATATGGTTAGGACGAAAGTCATTGTTAAGCTCTTTAGGTGTTTCATCCATGATAAAGCCTTTTGTATATTCACGATTAAAAACACGTTTCATACCCCAAATGGCATCTTTAAGTGAAATAATCTTCTTTTCTAGCGCTGCATCGAGAGCTTGACGATAACTTTTAACCGTCTCAATAACGTATTCTGGCTTTCTCATTCGCCCTTCGATTTTAAATGAATCGATACCAGCTTCAACGAGTTGATCCATATACTCAATCGTCATTAAATCCTTTGTCGATAAAAGATAGGTTTGATCAGTAATCTTTTGTTGATTTTTATATAAGCTATAAGGCAGGCGACAGGGTTGTGCACATTCACCTCGATTACCTGAACGTCCTCCAATCATTGAACTCATCAAACAATTTCCAGAATAGCACACACATAATGCACCATGAACGAAAACTTCTAGTTCAATGTCAACTTCTTTTTTGATGGCTTTAATCAGCTCAAGTGATGTTTCTCGTGCCAAGACAATACGTTTTACGCCTTGATCTTTTAACCATTTCACCTGTTCTATAGAATGCGTATTCATCTGTGTCGATGCGTGAATATCCACATGTGGATAACGATGGATAAGTAAATCCATCACACCCAAATCTTGAACGATAAAGGCATCGACATGATGTGTGACAAGTTGATCTGTATAAGCAAGTAAGTCATCGATTTCATCATCATACATGACGGTGTTGATGGCAACATAAACGAAAACCCCACGCAAGTGTGCGTAGGAGATGACATCAACTAGCGATTCATCATCAAAATTATTGGCATAAGCACGGGCACCAAATCGCTTGCCAGCGAGATAGATGGCATCGGCTCCAGCGTTGATGGCACCAATCATGGATTCTTTCGAACCTGCGGGTGCTAATATTTCATGTTGCTTCACGTAAACACCTCATGTAAACCTCAATCATTATAACAAATTGGACATCAAAATAAACATGATTTTTATCTTTTTTACTCAAGCATGGATTATCTTTTCAGTTTCAATCCATAATCGTTCAATCTTATCCTCATGATACGTGATCGGATTCGATCTTTTGAGTACACCTTCTTTAAAATACTGCCCAGATTGAGCAATATAGGATGGATCGAAAACCATATTGACCATAAATGATGCAGGATAATATGCATCAGTGCCTGTTGATACACGCCAACTCCAGACAAGAGCTGCTAATTTTGAAGTGTTTTTTAAGCCGATTTCTGTTTTGACAAGGCCTGGATCAATCGCAAAAATGGGTAGATGTGGATATCTCTTCGCAAATCCTTTAACGAAAAAGACATTGTACAGTTTAGATCGCTTATACCCCTTAAGGATATTATATCCTCGCTTGCTTTGTAAATTGTTGAAGTTGATGGAAGCACGGTAGTGCGAAAGTGAGCTAACCACCAAAATACGTGGATCATCCGATTTCTCGAGTGCTTCAACTAAGCCCAATGTCAGCATAAAAACAGATAAATGGTTGGTTGCAAAGGTGAGTTCATGTCCATCTTGATTAAGATGTAAACCTGAGGATACAATTCCTGCAATATTCATCAAGATATCCAAACGACCTTGATAATGTGTATTCAATTCATTTTTGATGCCCAGTAAAGCTTGGTTCACGCCTTGTCGATCTGAAAGGTCACCCATCACAATACGAAGTTGACTATTATAATCTATCTTGGTCATGTCTTCTTTCAAGTGCTTTGCTCTCTCATGAGAACGACACACAGCAATGACATCGATGTCTTTTTTAAGCAAAAGCTCAACATTAGCTTTACCTATACCAGAGGTTGCTCCGGTAACAACTGCAACTTTGTTCATGTTAACACCTCACCATGAATATACCACTTTTTCGATGCTTTTGCATGCAAGATCATTGAAAAAGAAAGGTCTTTAGACCTTACTTCTTGTGAAAGACAGCGATTCGCTTTTGATCGCTATACACGTGTTCATACCCCATGGTAGACATCATCATATCTAATGTTTTGAGTGTATAAAAAATGACATGTGTGAAATCTCGAATATAAAACCAATTGAAAAATTGATCCCTATCATTGGGATGAAAAAGAGTCATGATGGCTACATAACCATGTGGTTTAACCAAATCATCGATGTGATGAAAACTATGTATCGGATCTTTGAAATGTTCAACCACTTCCGTTGAAACAACCATATCATACGTGTGAAGAGGTTCTTTTGGATAAAAAAAGGGATCAAAAAGATCAACGTGATAACCCAGTTGATGAAGAAGAGTTCCAAGAATAGGTGATGGACCACATCCATAATCTAAAAGGTCATGAACATCGAAAGGACATATGGCACGCTCAATAAACGCACTTAAAAAAGTGACATAGCCTTCTTGATCAAGATCATTTTGATGAGCTTCATAGCGCTTCTTTTCATCCGTAGGATTGGAACAATTCTCATGGTTTTTGATGATGGCTTCACATGATGGACAAACATGAAATAGGTGATGTGTTTGAGGATGATGAAATTCAATCATATCGTGTGAACAAAGTGGACAGATCATGCGTATTTTTTGATCGTTTCAAAAGATTCTTCTAAAATGATGCGTAACTCATCAAGGTCGATATCCGACAACTTTTGAACATATAAACAGCCCACACCTTTGGTGTGTTTTCCTAAACGGTCAAATACTTTTCGATTGACTTCAATCGATAGATAAATGGTCAGAGCATTTTTTCTCGCAGCAAATCCGAGTTGAAAAAAGTCGACCTCACGTCCTGATGCATATGTTAAATGTGCATGACCAAAACCGATCATACTCGATCCCCACATCACAGGTTTTTCCTGTGTAATGTCTTGCATCATCGAAATCAGAATGCGTGCATCTTCTTTCTTTGATGGAGCGAGTGTTTCAAGATATTGATTGACATCGATATCCGTAGGTTTCGTCTTAATATCTGCCATAAAATCCCCCCCTATTAGAACAGAATAAGTATCACATGATAAATGATCGGCACGAGCAGTGCAGGTAACATGTTTGCAACTTTGATGCGCTTGAGTTCCATAAAGTTAATACCGATTCCGATTAATAAAATATTACCAATCATGGATAATGAACGAATAATTTCAGGTGTCATGAGATCCGCACCAAACATCGCAAGTATCGTGATCGCTCCTTGATAAATCAGTACACTGATGGCTGAAAAAATAACGCCAATACCGAGAACAGAAGCCAAAATCATCGCAGTCACAAAGTCAAGGGCACTCTTAATGAGAAGTGTCGTCATATCACCATAAATACCATCTTGAATTGAACCTACAATCGCCATTGCACCGACACAAAAGATCAGTGTTGCAGCAATAAATCCCTTTGCTAAAGGTGGAAGGTTATATTTCTTTTCGATACCTTCAGCCCATGTGTTTAAGCGACCTTCAATGTCAATCCATTCACCAATCATGACACCGATGACCAATGATACGATGATTAATAAATCATCAGATGTTAAAAGATCACCATTTTGAATGGTGAAAAAATCTTTTAAAAACCATCCAAGAGATAATGCAGCTAATCCCAAACCTAGAGAAACCATAACACCTTTTTGTATGCGTTCGGGTAATCCTTTTTTGAAGATGACACCAAGCAGTGTCGCGATGATAATGGCTGCTGCGTTAATTAAAGTTCCCATAAACACCTCAATGATGACTCAATACTTTCATTATAAAGCAAAAAGTGGAAAAATAAAGAAACATACCCAACAAAAAAGGTTGACAGGTGTCAACCTCATTTACCAGGGAAGAGGGTTATCTTTAAGTTCATTTTCATATAACTCAACCATTTTCTTTTTCATCTCTGGATCAAGCTTGAATTGTGCGTGTTTGATGTGATCATCAAGTTGATCGATATGACGCATACCAGGGATCACTGCGGTCACTTGTGGAAATGAAAGAATAAATGCAATCGCATACTTGGTTAAATCCTCAGCACGTGTGATCTTCTTGAGTTTTGTAACAAGTTCAGCACGTCGTTTAATCGTTTCATCATCCCAACGCATCCGAATACCATCAAATTCTGAGAATTCATCGTATTTTCCGGTTAACCAACCCGAATCAAGGGGCACTTTTGCAATAATCGATATACCTTTCTTTTTCGCACGATTGAATAATTTTGATACATCCTGAAAGAAAATATTGAATAATATTTCTATGATATCAACGTCGAGATGATTAAGTACTGTTTCCATTTCTTCATACGTATCAATCGATACGCCAAAGGACTTAATGAGTCCTTCTTCTTTGAGCTTTTTAAGTTCTTGTACATGAAGTGTTTTACCTTCGAGGATATCAAATCCAGGATTATGCAAGACGACACTATCCAGATACTCGGTTTGTAGACGTTCTAAGCTATCGGTGACTTGTTTACGTAATGAAAAGACTGAAAAATCCGTTTCTCCATCCGCAGTATGACCAAATTTAGTGTTTATCACAACATCTTCACGGTGATCTTTCGTCGCCATACCAATAATGGATTCACTCATGCCTGATGCATAACCAGGTGCAGTATCAAAAAAATTGATGCCAGAACTTATCGCATGCTTGACCATTTCCACGCCATCTTCGATGGACATATACCCCCAAAACTCTGTATTACCGAGTTGCCATGCACCAAAACCTAGGCGATTGATTTTTTTTCCTGTTTTCGCATATTCGACTTTTACCATAAAAACCTCCGTCGTCACTCTCTATTTTATCATGATTTTTCGAACTCACCCCAAAAGAATATGCGTTTATGATACAATACATGCGAGGTGTTACCATGAAAATGATCAAACGATCACTCCCCATCCCTACCAGTCAAAGCGAAAGAACATTAAGAATTCTACTTCCTAGTGATTATGAAAATAGCAAAGAATTCTATCGTGTGATGTATCTGCATGATGGACAAAACCTATTTGAGGATGAAACATCGTATTCAGGTCATGCGTGGCACATTGAAGAATCATTAGGACGACTTGGATGTGATGATATGATTGTCGTAGGGATCGATAATTCGGATTTACGTCTATTTGAATACTCACCCTGGCCTTGTATTCCCGAAGTGAAACGTCAGTTTGGAATTGAAATCGGCGGGTTAGGTGATGTTTATGCACGATGGGTTGTTGAACAGCTCAAACCCTATATCGATCATGAGTTTCGCACACTTACTGATGACAAACATACATGGATTGGTGGAAGTTCAATGGGTGCCTATATTTCTGCATATATCGCAACCACCTATCCTAAAGTCTTTAAACATGTGGGTATCTTCTCACTTGCATCCTGGTTTAATGAAGAAGCATTTCTGAGTCATCTTGATTCACTATCAATCGATACCAATCAAACATTCTTCATTTCAGTAGGGCGTAAGGAATCTTCACTGATTGACGATGCTGAAAATCAAGCTTATATTAAAAACAGCCACAATTTTTACAAACTCCTTCAACGTCATGGTGTAGAACATATCACATATATCGAAACCGATGATGGACACCATGAACTTGCATGGCGAAAAGTCTTTCCAGATTGGTTAACATTCACGAGAAAAAAACACATCGGCTGATGTGTTTTTATCTTATAACCAAGCAAGTACTTTTTGAATGTACTGATCCCAAAATGCCCAATCGTGAACCCCTGGAGATTCAACATAGGTATGGTTAACACCTTGCTGATTGAGAAACTCATGAAATTTCACATTATCTTTATATAAAAAGTCTTCTGTTCCGCATCCAATAAAGAGTTCAGGTAGCTTGACATCATGTTTCAAGTGGAGTTCAATCAAATGACGCAAGTCAACAGGTGTGTGTTGTGTAGGCTTCATGCCAAAAACACTGTTAAACCATACATTTCGTGGTTGATCATCAGCAAGTCTTCTTATTTCTTCGATATCAAGTGCACCTGATAAACTCGCTGCTTTACTGAAGCGTTCCGGATAGGTCAGTGCAACCTTAAAGGCACCATATCCCCCCATCGATAATCCACAAAGATAAGAATCTTCTCTTTTGTCAGAAATGGGGAGTAATGTTGTCATCAATTCAGGTAATTCTTTGGAGACATAGGTAAAATAGTTCATACCTGATGCTGTATCCATATAATAGCTATTATTCACTGCAGGCATCACGATGGCATAGCGATACGCCCATGCATAGCGTTCGAGTGAGGTATATCGCATCCAATCGGTATGATCACCGATATATCCATGATAGAGATAGAGCACTTTGAGTTTTTCATTCTTTTTAACATCTTGTGGGATTAATACGTTGACGGTTGTGTTCAATTCGAGTGCATTTGAGCGCACATGCAGTGTGAGAAAAGCCATGATGAATCCTCCTAATATATACATGTAGGACAATCTACATGTTATTTTTATTCTCAAGTAATTGTCTACTATAATAAACTTATGATGGTATCACAGACTAGTTTTCTTCCTCCTTACAGCGCTTCGACTGGTTCA
>Ga0208462_1000221_pt1 | contig 72830 bp, 54 predicted proteins | sample AD_SCU001_MetaG_FD_184452 | JGI IMG/M metagenome (GOLD analysis project Ga0208462, IMG submission 184452) | Active sludge microbial communities of municipal wastewater-treating anaerobic digesters from China - AD_SCU001_MetaG (SPAdes) (version 2) | ecosystem: Engineered > Bioreactor > Anaerobic...
ACCTGAATAATATTTTGTGCTTGCACCTGATAATGGCTGTCCATTTGCTTTTGTTACTTTTACTGTGCACAATACTGTTGAGAAAGTTACAGTACTGTTTGTGCTTATATCCTGCTGTTTGTCAAGCAGAACATATTCATAAATCATTCTAAAGCTGTAATTGATTGGAAGCAGTTCTTTGTATGCAACTCCGTTTGAGGTTGTACCAAAAGTTCTCCACGCTCCTGCGTAATATTGAACTGTTCCTTGATCAATCAAATTACCGGAACTATTTTTTAATTGAACAGAAGCATTGACTGTTTGGAATGTATAAGTATTATTTTGTGCGGGCACATTATGAACTGTCTGATTTGCATACTCGTAGAACATTCTTATGCTTACTGTTGGTTTAGTTGTTATTACCGTAAACGTACCGTCGCCGTTGTTTACTGCATCTTTCCATCCACCTGCGGCGGACTCATAATACATTACATTACTTGCTGGTATTTGTGTTCCCTGGCTGTTGGTTAGTGTTACTAAGAGGTTTAGGTTTTGCTGTTCTGAAATTACTTTAAAAGTTAGATCATTTTTCATTTCAGCAATAGGGCTAAAAACACTAATTACTATTGAATCATTCTCTACTACAATATTTGAGGATGGCACAACAGCCTGAAGTATTGTATCAGAGATAACGAGTGTATTTAATGTGTAACCATCCCAATATGCTTCGGATTGGTTGTTAAATCCTGTCCCTTTAATAATCATAGTAAAACCGTTGCTTCCTGCCTGAACCGAAGAAGGATTTAAACTAATAAGTGAGTCTACAAGAGAATTGCTATTTATTTTCTGCTGAATAAATAATGCTTGTGGATAAAGAAAATTCCAAGCATCCTGATTAACAAATTTATTTATTAAATCTGTTGAATCTCTTAATTCTTTATCTATTTCTGCACTAAATAATCTCATCTGGCTTGCTGATGAAATAGTATCATTTGATTGGTAATAATTTTTGCTATTAAAAATATAAGAGTTTAATTGCTGAATGAAATTTTGATTTCCGATCCAATCAAATGCATAAAGCTGATTTAAGGAGGTAGATAAACTGTCTAGTAAAATTGCAACTGATTGCTCTTCCTTTGGTTGTAAAAGCCATTGATTCTCTAACTCATCTTCTATTAAGCTTCTATCAAAAGGATATTTATTTGATTTATATAGATCAATAACATATTTATAAATAGAAGGCTGCCGACTCTTTAGCAATCCATCATATATAAATAGTCGATACTCAGTTTCAGTTTCTAAAGCCGATTTTAATAAATCTAAATAAAGTTCATAGTTGATCTTTTTTAAGTTTTCCCTTGCAAGGTACCTATTCATTTTATCTGGATCATTAATAGAAGCTTGCGTAATTATATTAACAATTTCTTCATCATTAATATCAGTCAAGAAATCTATAGCAGTTATTCTATTTCCAGAGCGATAGTCTGCGAGGGCAAGATTTCTTAACACTTGAATAACTTCCTCGCTTACATCCGAGTTTAAAAACGGTTTCAGATGATATACATCAATGCCAAATAATTGTGAACTTCCCATTAAGTAGTATGGTTTAATATATTGCCATCCAAATTCATCATTGAATTTCTTCATAATGTATTCAGAAAAAGATGATAGCATCGCTATATTAGAACTATCATCGCTCATAATTATAATTGCATCTTTAAGTTCTTCTTTAATAGTTGAATCTTCAAGGTCTACAAGTGAACGTAAAATATCAGCTCTTTCAGTAAAGCTATATTGATAGGGAGGATTTTCCTCAAATGGAGTGTTTGCTAATAGTTGCCTTAGCGCATTTCTGGATTCATAAATTTCTTTTGCTCCGCAATATTTAATAAGCCATGATCTTGTTATAAGTGAATTGGAGCTTAGGGAATCTATTATTTGTTCATAATTGTTAGGATCTATATTCAATTCTAATATCTTTTCGGTCAAATCATTTATTAAAGCTGTCATAATTTGTGAAAAAGTTGCCCTTGTAAAACAAACTATTATAAACATCACTATTAAACAAAATGATTTTATTCTAAAAAAATTTTTCATTTTAATTTCTCTGCTGCCGGGTGTTTTGTAAACTTTAAATGTCATTCTCTAATTTTGATTTTGTTGTTGTATATTGTTTTATTCTTTATCAGTGATCTCAGAAAGTCTGTCCAAAATATATTGTGCATTCCAGTAGAGAAATTTCCAGCCCTCAATTGTTACAAAGCGTGCATCTGTGTTTAGTGAGTCTTTGTAAACATAATCAATTTCGTCCTGAAAAGATTTAATGTTGATTGCACAAGAGATTGAGTCACCGGACTGAAGGTTGATTTTAGCGGTTGTTAAAATATTCTTCATTCCATTTAAAAATATCAAATCTCCAAACCAGTTATAGCTATACAATGTATCTGCTTGGATAACAGTATTATTAATTAAATTTTCAATTGTCGAATTACTATCAGGTTTGGGAGGTTTATATAATTCAAGATCATCTTGGCTGTATTCTTTTACCTTAGGATCTGGTTCATTTGGTAAATAATCTAAAACGAACTTATAATCTTCAGGCGTCCCATAAACACCCAAGAGTTTACCCATAATTTTATAACGGACATAATAATTAGGGTCTGACCATAACCTTTCCTTTAATAAGGAATGAAATTCTGCAGTTTTGCAACATTTAATTAAAACATCTAAAACTAATTGACGATTATTTGCCTCTTCATCTTGTGAAAAAACTTCAAGCATTAATGCAAGAATTTCAGTTCCATATTTTCTGTATAGAGGCATTAACGCTGCATATCTTGCATTATCATATTCTGAAAACCTAACATATTTGATTAATTCATTTTTAGCTCTTTCCTCATATTCAGGAACTTTATCCATAATAACAGGAAGTATATTTATTACTGAGAAAGTGGAATTTAAACTATCTTCATCAACAAAATTAAAAAACAGATTAACTTTTGAATTATCGCCCAATTGTACCAAAATACCTGACGCCATTGCTTGTAAGTAAGAAGGAAGAGTGCCTGAGTAATCCAGTGGAAGACTGTTGACAGAATCTATGAAAGCCAGAGCATAATTGTGTGTGAAAGGCGAAGTGAATTCAAATAGGAGGCGAAGAAGAATTAGTTGATCTGCTTTCTTAAACTTACTGTCCCAAAACACCTGTTCAATTTTTTCTCTTGCCTCTGATATTTTATATTCGGTAATAGTGTTTAATGCTCCTCTATAATCAGCACTATCCAAATAAGATATAATTTCTTCTTTTTCTTCTTGAGATATTAATAGTTGTTGAGAAAATCCTTCGGTAAAGGAAACAAAAGCAACAATTAGAATTAAGTTATATAAAAACAATTTCATTTTAATCTCCTTAAAAATCTTTTTCTTTATAAGAACAATCTTTCCACAAATTTTTTAAACGATTGTTTTGCAATGCTTTTCTATATTCTGTTATTTTCCATTGTACATCTGGATGATTTTGTGTGGTTATCTCATTATCTCTATCTGCCTTTGCAATATCATATCGTTCCTTTAGTTCAATAATAAAGGAACTTAAAATATCATTTAAATGCTTGTTTATTCGAAATTGAGCTTTACTTTCACTATTTGTTGTCTCATTACATTCAGGTTGAAAAACATTAGCTAATAGATCTTTATATCTATACTCACTCCCAAAATGTTTCTTTTTAATATTTAATACTTCATTAACTAGTTTTTCAAAATTTGCTTTGTGTACTTTTTCATGAGCCCACACGGGCGCAATTAAATAATATTTCCCGCCACACCAGTTGAATAATCAACTTCTTCTCTATCCTTTGGAATTTTAGTATTTATTTTCCACTCTTTCTTTTATTTTTATTTGTGCATTAACGGATAACGAAAGAAGAAAAACGGAAATTGCGAGAAACGAGAAACGAGAAACGAGAAACGAGAAACGAGAAACGAAAGCTATTGCTTTTTGTGTGCTTGTCAAGTGATTTTTTTTCTAAACTTTTTATCATAAAGTTTTACTCCACTGTTTTAAGCTGACTGTTCTTTTTTCTTTGGAATTTTATCCGCAGTGCTTGGAGGTTTTTATTCCCGCTGATAACCTAAAATTATTTTTCCCTTTTATCAACAGCTGTTTTTAATGATTTTATTTGCTGGTAGTTAAGTAATAATTGTTCCATTGTAGTATTGCTGCATTGTTATCTTCTATGAAACGCTTTGTGTAAAGAAGAAATCTTGTTCCAATGAGAACCACTGCGTTTGTTTTTCTTGATCCCGTAACCCCTTGCAGCTTTTGCTGATTGGAACACGGATTGAACAGATTAAACTGATGTTAACTGATTAATCAATTTTTTGCTCATCTATTAAACTCTTGCTGGAAATGTTTTTAATGCAGATTTAAGCTAAGTACTCTAAATCGAATTTACTATTTTATTAAAAGTGCTTAAGGTTTTGGTAACCTGTCTAAAATATATTGAGCATTCCAGTAGAGAAATTTCCAGCCCTCAATTGTTACAAAACGCTGATCTGTATTTAGTGAGTCCTTATAAACATTATCCACTAAATCCTGAAAAGCTTTTACCTGAACTCTGCAAGCGAGTGAATCCCCGTTTTGTAAATTTGTTTTTGCTGTTGTTAAAATGTTTTTTAATTCGTTTGAGAAATTAAGATCGCCGAGCCAGGTGTAGTTTGATACTGTGTCAATGAGATTATAAACATACCCGATTTGTTGTGAGGAATCAAAAAGGGAAATTTCGTTTATAGGTATAAAATTGGTTCTGAAATAACTTATTCTTTTTTTCAATAGATCATGATGCATTGTATTACTCAATTCATTCAAAAAATAAACCCAATTCGGCGAGCTATATTTTGCGGAAACATTCTTAGATGTAATGTCGTGAACGGCAGGAAGATAGTAAGATAATAATTCCACATTAGTTTCACTCAACAATGCCATTCTGCTTAGTCTGGGTTGATCCTCCTTATTAAGTTTCCCCACTTGATCAAAGAACCACAGCCTTACCTTACCCTCATTATTATTGAATCCCCACTCTAAGGCTTCATTCAATGCTACGCTATCAATCTGTGAAAGAACTTCAAGACAACAAGAAACTAGAAAATCGTATTCGGTTTTCGAATTATATTTTACAATTGGTATTAAAATATTTTTAATATCATCAACCACATCGGGATTTTCAATGAAGTATCTTAAATAACAAGGTGAATATCCGTTATCTGAGTTTGAGGTATTGATTAAATCTAAAATGGTTTGGAAATCTTCATAGATACCTACTCTAGTTAAATAGTAAATTGCTGTAAGATTCACTTGTTCCGTATCTCTAGGATGATTCCTCAAATACTTCATTCCATCCACAGCTTGTAAATCACCTAAATATCCTCTTGCAATCATATCGTTTTCAAAAGCCAAATACCATAATTCGTATATAAGCGAATCGGAAGTTATTATTTTTGTTGTATCTAGAACTGTAAGTAAATTTTGCAATAGAAATTCTCTTTTTTCAGTTTCATACTTATCGACTAGTTCTCTAACTGCATATAAATATTTTAGATTAATAATATTTTCTTCTTTGTTGTAAACAATTGTCTCCAGATCAAGAAGTGTTGTATCATTACCCATGATTTGATTATACTCCAAAGGTAAGCTAAGTTTGTCCCATAGTGATTGAGATAGCAAATTGTATTGGATCAGTATAAATAATACTATTAATAATTTATTTTTCATTTTTAGTTCCTTCTTCATCTTTATTTTCCTTCCCACCAATCAATAATTCTTTGTTTAATCTCTTTATAAAATCCATTTGCATATTTATCAGCTGCAAGTTCATAATTATCAACTTTAACCTCAACATAAGTACCATCTTTTTTCATCTTTACCATGGTAAATCCTGTTAAATCAATATTATGATCTTTAGCAAATGATAAATCGGCACCCCACTTTATACCTGTATTTAGATGTCGTATTATATGATTTTTTATCTCATCTGTTATTGTTGGACAGGTGTAATCTGAATATTTTAAATTAAATTTTCGTATAACTTTAAAACTAAATTCATTTAATCGCTTAATAATAAATTTCTTCTTCATTAAATAATGATGTTCTTCATGCTTTAACATGGCGGGGAAATACTCAAAATCTACTGATTCAAATTGATGACTATATACACCCTCAATCTGAATATCTAAATCATTTAATGTTTTCGTATAAATTGATTCATTGGTTATATAAGTGGACAATAGCGTATGATCTGTCGCATCCCCTAAATTAATTGTTGTGCCTAGATTCCATAAACTTATATCGGAAAGAATTGGAACCCTTAGATTAAAAACATTATAAATCCATCTATAGTCTTCTGGTGTTAAATTTATTCGGTCTAATATTATTTCAAAAATTAGATCATCCCCCAAATGCCATTTATTATTCGAATTAGCTGGGATAGAATCTAATATTATTGTTGCTCCGGCAAAATCAACTCGTTTTTCCCTAGTATCATAAAGTGCAGGATCACCTACTTGTTCAAAATGTGGGATCTTCAGACTGTCCGTCCAGTTCCAATAACTATCAGCTCGTAATAGTTTTATTTCGCTAGAATCAGCACTAGTCCTTTGTTGTTCATTTGTAATGGCGAAAACAATCTCCTCATCGCACTCATTCCCCACCACCAGAATACCATCGCCTGTTATTGGTAAATCAATCTCTCCAATAAAACAATAAGCTGCTGTGTTTTCTTTAAGTGGTTTTTGCTGCTGTATTGGATAGTTTATTTTACCTGCTATTCTCATATTCAGTCTTTCTCAACTTTTGTGCAAAACAAAAACATTGATTCCTGAGAATTTGAATAAAGGATAATTATTATTTGAAAATATTTACCTGATAATTATACTCTTATTTACCGATATCTTGTAATGCTGTAACCCCCTGCAGCTTTTGCTGATTGGAACACGGATTGAACAGATTAAACTGATGTTAACTGATTAATCAATTTTCTGATTATCCTTTTAACTCTTGTTAGAAATAATTTTAATGCAGATTTAACCCAAAGTTTTTAAAGCTTTTTTATCTCAGCAACATCATCTTTTTTGATGATACAAATAAGCCTGATTGTAAACGATAGATATATACTCCGCTCGCAAGGTTTGATGCATTCCAGCTAACTTCATACTTTCCTGCTGGTTTTTCTTCATTAACCAAAACAGCAATTTCATTTCCAAGTACATCATATACTATTAGCTTTACAAATTGCTTGTTGGCTATTGCATATTGAATACTGGTTACAGGGTTAAACGGGTTCGGATAATTTTGATCAAGTGTAAATACAAACGGCTGTTCAATTTTAATATTAATTGTATTTGAATAAGCAAAGCTTCCATCAAGATCAATTTGCTTTAGTCTGTAATTATAATTACCGGTTTCAAGTTTAGAATCAATGAAAGAATAGGATTTGGGTTCAGTAGTAGTTCCAAACCCTGGCACGAAACCGATCTTAGTCCATTCCATATTCTGATTTTTATCATCAGAGTTCTGTCTTTGAATTTCAAAACCAAGATTGCTTAATTCTGTTGCTGTTAACCAGTTAAGTGTTACAGAGTTTTCGGAGACAGATGCGGTAAATGAGGCTAATTCAACTGGTATAATACCGCCACCACCATTTTCTGTAAATAAGATAATTCCATTATTACCGGCAATCCAGCCATTATCTTTATCAAACATACTTAAACCAAATAAACTATCTGATGTTGGACAATATTGTGCATTCCAGTTTAATCCACCATTTTTAGTCTGTAAGATTACACCTGTAAAACCAACTGCCCAGCCGATTGAATCATCAATAAAATCAACATCTCTTAAATGCTGTAAAGTTCCCGAATTTTGTAAATTCCATGTAAGTCCGCCATCATCAGTTTTTAATATACACCCATTTTCACCAACTGCCCAGCCAACTAAATTATTTATAAACTCAATATCAAAAATCTTTGAGTAATTGCCAGTATAATAATGATGCCAAGTTAATCCACCATCTACCGTTTTTCTTAAATAACCTGAAGAACCATCTCCGCTCCAGCCGATATTTAGACTAATAAAATAAACCGACCAACTCCATTCTAAAGAGATAAAAGATTCCTGCCAGATATTTCCTCCACTTATTGTTCTTAGAAAAATACCACCACTGCCTACAGCCCATCCAAAATTTTCATTTATAAATTGAATTCGATGTAAAGTGTTACTACCAGAATAATATTGAAAATACCAATTTATTCCACCATCTGAAGTTGCTATAATATATCCGGACTTGTAAGGATTATAAGTATAAATTGTCGCCCATCCTTTTAACGAATCAATAAAATAAATGGAATGTACATTGTGTTTAAGACCAATTGAACAATCATACCAATCTAACCCGCCATTTGTTGTTCTGACAATACAACCTTCATCACCACCAGCCCAGCCTAAGTTCTGGTTAAGAAAAAAAACTGTAAGAAATCTTTGGTTTGTCCCCGAGTTCTGCAGTACCCACTGAGAGTTAGCTGATGAAAAGAAGAGCAGTAAAAACAAAAAGAATAATATTAGTGATCTCATTTGATTTCTCCCTATGAAAATCAATTATTAAAATAGATCCTGAATTAAATTAGTTTAATTTAAATTTAGTATCAACTATTGCTAACTTACTTTTGTATATTTCTTATCAACAAGTATATTTTTTGGATAATTTTGAACAAGAAGCTTAGATTTTATTTTATTCCATATTTGTATTTCAAAGAAAAGTTTTACTGGTTAAAAGCCAATAAAGGTAATTTAATTGGTAAAGATTTCTATCATTTTGGGAAAAAAATAGCCAGAAAGTTATTAACCAGAAGGATTATCTCTCCAAAACTATTGCTAAATCCTGTTTCAATTGTCAGATATTTCGAATATGATTTCGCAATAAAAAGCATAATCAATTATTCTCTCTCAAATAAAAAGGTTCTTGATATATCATCACCTTATCTTTTTGGTTTCTATTGTAATTTTAATCTCAACATTGATTATACATATCTGAATCCGGATACAAATGATTTAAATCTTGTAAAAAAATATTCAAAGAAACTATTAAACAAACATAATTTTAAGACTGAAACCGGCGACGCTACCAGGTTAAATTATTTAAATGAGTCTTTCGATGTAGTAATATCTATAAGCGTAATAGAACATATTGATAACAATGGAGATATTACAGCGATTAAAGAAATGATGAGGGTGCTTAAAAAAGATGGGATTTTAATTTTAACCTTCCCTGTTTCAAAGTCATTTGAGATTGAATATGCTGACAACGATACTTATGGACTTAATGCCAGCAAAACCGGTAATAAATTTTTCTTCCAGAGACTGTACGATGAATCTTCAATCAAAGAAAGGTTATTAAAAAATATATCTGACTTCACTATTTTAGAACAGCAGATTTTTGGTGAAAACGAATTTGGATTTTATGATAAATATTCAGAACGATGGAAAAAATATGGATTATTTGAAACTGTTAAGGATCCATTTTATATATCAAAGTATTTTGATATTCTGAATTCATTTAATGAAATTAAGAAATCTGCTGTAATCGGAATAACACTTAGGAAAAACAAATGAATTTCAAATATCCTGTATATCAACCTTCACTTGGTGAAAAAGAGAAAGCAAATGTATTAGAGTGCTTAAATTCAACATGGATTTCTTCTAAAGGTAAATTCATTACTCAATTTGAAAACTCATTTTCAGAATATATTGGTGTAAAGTATTCCGCTGCGGTTTGTAACGGAACAGTTGCAATTCATGCCGCACTATTAGCTTTAGGTATTAGCGAAGGTGATGAAGTTATTGTTCCATCGTTTACCTACATTGCATCTGTTAATGCTATTAAATATACAGGTGCAAAACCAATATTTGTTGATTCCAATTTAACTACATGGCAGATTGATCCTGCAAAGATTGAAGAAAGTATTACTCAAAATACTAAAGCAATTATGGTAGTGCATTTGTATGGTCAACCCTGTGAAATGGATTCAATAAAACAAATTGCGGATAAACATAAATTATTTATTATTGAAGATTGCGCTGAAGCTTTTGGAAGTTTATATAAAGGCAGACACGTTGGCTCTATCGGTGATATCTCTACATTTAGTTTCTTTGGAAATAAAACTATCACTACTGGTGAAGGCGGGATGGTCGTTACAAATAATCAATCATTGATTGAAAAAGTAATACATCTTAAAGGACAGGGTTTAGCAAAAAACCGGGAATATTATCACGATATAATTGGTTATAATTACAGAATGACAAATATCTGTGCAGCAATCGGCTTAGCTCAATTAGAACGAGCAGATGAACTTATTAAAAAGAAAATACAAATTGCAAAATGGTATGAAGAAAAATTGAAGAACTTGCCGGTAATTTTCCATTCTCAAATTGGAAATGTCAGGCACTCATTCTGGATGATTTCTATCTTATTAAATAATTCCTCAGAGAGAGATAAAGTAAGAGAATATCTTAGATCAAATGAGATAGAAACCCGTCCAACTTTTCATCCTGTTCATCTAATGCCTATGTATTTTGTAAGAGAATTTTCTCTTCCGGTTGCTGAAGAACTTGGAAGCCGTGGAATAAACCTTCCAAGTTATCCTGATCTTAATGAAAACGATGTTGACTACATTTGTAATATGATTAAAAGATTTTTCAAATGATTCCATTAGAAGTTGAAATAAGAAAAATTAACATAGCTCAGTCAAAGGAACTATCTGACTTACTTTTACAATCTGATAGAGAATATTCTAAGTATTTTATTCCGTTTGAATTTGATATTGAAAGTGTTTCAAAAGTATTGGAAAAAGCGGTTAAAGATATGTATTACGGAATTTATGTTAATAGTATTCTTGTTGGTTTTTATATGCTTCGTGGATGGGATGCCGGTTATGGCATTCCCTCTTATGGAGTCTGGATTGCAAAGAACTTTTCTTCAAAAGGATTATCAAAACTAACACTTCATCATGCAATTTCGATTTGCAGAATCAATAAAGTAGAAAAACTGATGTTAAAGGTTCATCCTGATAATATTATTGCAAAAAAGATATATGAAGATTTTGGATTTACTTTTAGTGGTGTAGATGAAAAAATTGGACATCTTGTTTACTACAAAAATATAAAGTAGATGCGAATAGGTTTTTACATACATCACTCAATGCTTAAAGCTGGTGGAATTTTTACATACTCTATTGGAATACTGAGACTGCTACTTAAATCTGATGAGATAAAATCAATTGTATTATTTACCTCACCCGAAGTTAAAAAAAATCTGACTGAGTTTGATAATAAAAGCAAGATTGAATTCAGTATCCTGAATAGAAACTCTTTTTTTACCAAAATTAGATTTGCATTATCTTATTTTTTATTTGATACATACACGGTTTACAACAAATACTCCTCTGGAAATAAGTTCCTGAACTTTCTAAAAAAATTCTCAATAAGTATAAATCCGTATAATTCACTTTTAAAAAAATCCGGGATCTCATTATTTCATGTTCCAATTCAGTATTCACCGATTTATGGAACGAAGATTCCTGTAATTATTACAATGCATGATCTTCAGGAATTTCATTTTCCGGGAAACTTCTGCTCTGCTGAGAGAATACACAGAGCGATAAACAACCATAAAGCAATGTATGAAACAGATAAAATAATAGTTTCCTTTGAGCATATAAAAAAAGACATAATAAATTTTTACAAAGTCCCTGAGAATAAAATTAATGTATGTCCCCCGCCGTTTTCCGAAAATTGGTTTACAACAAAAAAGGAAACTGATTGGCAATCGCTAGAAAAGAAATATTCTATCTCCAAAAAATATTTGCTCTACCCCGCTGCAACATGGTCTCATAAAAATCATATTAGATTATTAGAAGCTGTAAGGATTGTCAATGAAAGGATTCCTGATATAAAATTAATCTGCACAGGTAACAAAACTGATTATTTCTCTGTTATTGAAAAGAAGATTTATGAGCTAAAGCTTGAAAAGTTTGTTAAGTTTTTAGGAATAGTTCCTGAAGAGGATTTGATTGGATTATACAAAAACACATCTCTTGTTGTTATTCCAACATTATACGAAGCTGGAAGCGGACCTCTTTATGAAGCAATGAGATATGAGGTTCCTGTAATCTGTGCAAATACCACTTCACTTCCCGAAACAATTGCCGATAAACGGTTTATTTTTAATCCAGACGATGAAGTATCATTGAGCAATCTAATTGTCGAAATGATTTCTAACAAAGAATTATTCCAAGAAAATTTGATTAATTCAAGAAATCGAATGAATGAACTTAGTAAAATTGACTATTTAAAAAATTTCTGGAAAGTATATGAAAAATTAATTAGTAGTAAATCTATTTAACCACATATTCTGTATCAATGGAGATTCTAATTCTTAACCCTACCCAAGAATAAAATCCTGCTTCCATCTTCAGTTGATGTTTTTATCAACAAAACATCAAGATATTTCTCGAAATGTTCTTTGAACCATTCAAATTTATACCAATCTGGTACAGGATTTTTATCAATTCCGTTTGGCATAAATTCTATAAATAAATATTCTTTAGTATACTGCAGCACGGCTTCAAATATTTCATCAATCGATTTTTTCTGTTCTAAAATCAAATGGTGTGTTACTGCTAAAACCAATGTTGCCTGAGATTTAAGCCGTACTTGAGGTTTTGATTTTTCTATAAACGGATTATTTAAATATATCGGATGCATTATATCTAAGAGAACAGGCGTTATTTTAGAATTAGTATTAAATAGATTAATGTACATACTATCAACTGCAACCTCATCATAATCAGAGCAGATAACTTTATCTATAAATTTAACAAGTTCAATTGAAAGCATTCCCTGATTTCCACCAACTTCAAAAACTTCATTAATTTTATATTCTTTAATCAAATTAATAATAAGGTCAAATCTCCCCCCTGCTTTAAAGAGCTCATCTTTGTTCACCTTAAAATGATAATCTCCCCACTTTGTTGCGTACAAAGGTCTTTTTATTCTTTCGATGACTCTTTCAAGTCTGTTTAAGTTAATATTATTATTTGGCAGAAAACCATACTGTGAAATTTTATGCAATATCTTAAGTATTTTCCTTTTTAATTTGGGATTATGGACAATAAGAATATTGTCTAAATCAAACTTAGAAAGGTTCCTTAACACTTCAAGCAGATAAGAAATTTTTACAATAATGGATTTAGGAATCGCTCTTAGAATCGGATGTTTATACAAAGTAAATTCATATCTAAGTAAAAGAGAGGATGGATCAGAAATCGATCTTCTTGCTAATTGAGAATTACCTGATGCCCAAATCTTTAAAGGATAGACAAAACTTCTATAGTATTCATCTTTACACTCCCAATACTTATTATTTTTCCTCCTATGAAAACTACCAATATCCACAAATTTTGGAATGTACTTATCAAAAAGGATATTGTTATAGTGCGCATCTTTAGTTTCAAATCCATATTTAAACAAAACTTTATTTACTTCAATTACAAGCTTTGCTGCTGCTTTTAACATTTCAAACGACCATTCAGCAGAATAGGTAATTATTTCAATCCTTTCGTGCTCTAAAACTAAATTGAATCCTTCTAATTTTAAATCTGATATCTTGGTATCCGGTATCAAGTTTAAATCATTTAATTCTTTAATTGCACCTGAATCAAATAAATAAAGTATATCATCAATGGCTGCATCATTAATCGCTCTGTAAAACTTCTCTTTATAAACAAAAAGCAATCCAACCGGGTCAATATTAGTTTTGCTGAATAATTCTACTTCAGTAATTTTTATATAATTTATTGCCATAAATAATTAATCATTTTTTTTAATATTTTTTTCCAAATTCAGATTCTTTTTCCAGTTAAATGGATTATACCACTTCTTAATCCCTTCAGAAATTGCATTTATTTCTTTTTTATTGAAATAACCAACTAATGCAAGTATAAATGGAAACATAATTATTATAACTATCTTCAAGATACTCCTGATCAGTAAAGAAATATTATCCAGGTAGGACATTAGCCACAGAACAATTATACTTAAAATAAAAAGTCTAAAAAGTTTACTGTTTTCAAAATCAATTTTATAATATCTGCTTGAGATGATATCAGAAGATACATATAAAAATATAAATGCAATCAAAGTGTTAACTGCTGCACCCATTATCCCAAATATTGGAATGAAAATAAAATTGAGTATAATATTCAAAACAGCAGATACTATTGTTATGATTGCTATGTATGTTGTCTTGGATGTCAGATACATTCCTAATGATGAGATTAAACTCATTCCGAAAAACACGTAAGCAAACAAAATTACAGGAACAACTTCATAAGCGGGCAAATAAGAACCACTGCCGGAAAATAGTTCAATTATTTCTTTACTGAAAATTGACAGTGCCAAAGCTCCCCAAACAAGGAAATATGAAGCATAAGTCATAATCTTCCGGTAGTAATCTTTATCTCCCGGCTGCTGATAAACTTTATAAGCAACCGGCAATAAGGTTAGAGAAAGAGGCATTATCATAAACATATTTAATATACCCGCTACACGATAACCTAATTCATATAATCCAAGAGCTTCCTCTGAGTCCAGAAATTTTATTAAAAACCGGTCACTGATGTTTAATAATGTCATTGATAAAGCACTAAATATTAATGGTAATCCGAACTTTAATGAAGCAGTCAAAATGTTTTTTTCAAATCTATACTCCATTAACTTTAACATAAACGGAGTTAAGATAATTAGTGTTACTATTTCAGAAATTAATTGACCATATAAAACACCATTAATACCGAGTTCAAGTGATGTTACTAAATAAACAGTTGCTGCTATAAGCACAAATAACTTAATAAGACTTATAACCGTAAACGAGACTGATTTTTCATCAGCCCTGAGTTTATTTTGAAATACATTAGTAATAATTGATACAACAACTATGTAGATTGCAATTCTGAGGGATGAATAATAATCATTATAATTTCCTAAAATCTTTGCTAACCATGGAGCAGCAAATTCTCCAATTACAATAAAAACAAGTGCGGAAAATATTACAAACAGGGTGAGAGTAAAGAGAATAGATTTTTTTTTATCTATGTATTCAATCTGATTATTGAATTTTAATATTGACTGATTTTGACCAAGGACAACAATCTGAATCATAATAGTAATTATAGCAAGGACAAGACCAAGTCTTCCGAATTCTTCTACAGTAAAATAACTCGTGTATATAGGAAGTAAAATTATACCGGAAGCTTTTGTAGCAACGTTACTGATACTATAAATAAAAGAATGTTTTAAGAAGTATTTAAATTTGTCAAGCATTAAAGAGCTAATTCATTTATTGAACAAAATTTTATGCAGTATCTGGAACAATCATATTTTATTTTAATTTGTTTCTTTTTTCTTCCTAAAATTCATTCCTAATGAAGCAATTAAACCTATAACAACAAGTGAACTTAATATAAGCGAAGAATTTTTTGCAATTACAAACGATTCAGGTAAATACTCGAAGTGAATTTTGTGTTCGCCAGCAGGTACTACTATCCCTCTAAAATCATGATTAGTTCTGTAAATCATTGTTTCATTCCCATCAATGTATGCTTTCCAGCCGGTAGAGATTTTAAATATTTTGTAATCAGCTTCACCTGACATATATGTATCACCTAAAAACAGAAAATTATTTCCGCTTGCATTAACTTTTAAGTAAATGTTCTCATTATCATACTTTTCAATATTCACAAAAGCAGTGCTGTCAGGTCTATCTATATTAAGTTCGGTGTTTTCAACAAATGCAACTTCCTTTGGATCAAACTGATCATTTTTTACGTTATTAAGTATTTCAATTGCTGTTGCCTTTTGCACCGAATTAACAAAATATGCACGAGGTAAAGCGTTTTGATTTAGATAAACAAAATCCTTTTCACCGGAATAAACAGGGACTAATCCCTGATATTTATAAGGTTTATCAAATACCACATATTTTGTATTTGTCATTTTCCAAAAAGTCTGATTTGCCGGGCTTCCAAGCACATCCATATAATCCTGATATGCTCTTGGCTTGATACCAGAGTAACCATACAAATCCTGAGTTAAAAAGTATGCATTAAAATTTGAGTTTTGATTAACAGAACCAAGTGAGCCATCTTGTTTAAGATTAATAATTCTGAAAACTGATTTATCATTCAGTGATTGAATTGCAGAAATATAAGCCGGTTTATCAAATAATTGTTCTTGATTCTGTGCTTCTGTATAAGTTTCTCCGCGATTATTAATTCTTATTATATCGATAAAGCTTAATACTGCAATTATAACTATCATCAGATCTTTGCTTACTGCTGATTTCAAATATGCATAGATTAAACCAAAAGCTGCTGCTGAAAAGAAAAATGCCAATCTCAGATCACCTAAAAACATATCGGCAATAAAATCATGTATCTGTTGAAGTCTTGTCCCTTTTTCTCCTGCAGAATTTATATGATCAATAAACCAGCTTTTAATTGGTGAAGAAAGGAGAATAGTTAAAACAAATATCCCGGCAAACACATAAAAAATATTTCTGATAATCTTAACATACTTTTTATCATTTATATTTTTCAGCTCAATTACTTTTGCAATTCCCAATCCGGCAAGTATTGGAAAACTAAGCTGAACGAGTATCAGTATCATTGATGGAACTCTGAATTTATCAAAGAACGGGAAATAATGGAACATAAAATCATAAGCTATTGGAAAGGTGCTTCCGAAAGAAATCAAAGCAGCTATAACAGCTAAGATAGTAAGATATCTTACAAGCGGATCTTTCCAATTAATAATAACTGAAAATATTGCAAGAAAGAAAATTATTACTCCCATATACTGAGCAACATCAACAAATGGCATTTGACCGAAATAAGTATTTACTTCAACATCCTTATTCTGAGATAACGGACCATTATAAACTGCTTTACCAAATCCATAGTAAGACGGCACAATCCAGGTTAACATTTCACCGGGCGAGAACGACCAGTTAGTTGCATATTCATAAAAACCAGTTTCTGTTTTGGATATGTTCCCTGTTTGCTTATCAACAATACTTTCAGTGCCGCGCGTTGAATATGGAGTGTACTCAAAAACCTGAGTTAAATTATCAGACTGAATACCTAACCCAATAATTACCGCTAGTAAAAATATTGCTGCAGATTTTACAAGTTGTTTTGCAAGAAAACTATTTTTGGATTTTAATGCTCTGGCAAAGAAATAAAGAAAATAAATTAAGACTGCAAAAAAGATGTAAAATATAATCTGCACGTGCCAGCCCAGATACATAACCGGAATAAAAAACAACAGGAGCATTATATCTAAGAATTTAATCTTCTGCTGAAAGTTGAAAAGAATTAAAAGTATAACTGGAAAAACAAATATCGCAGTAAGTTTAGTAACATGCCCGATGAATAAGAAAACTACTATTCCGGTACTAAATGATACTGACAAAGCTGAAAACAAACTTATTAGTTTATCTTTTGTTCTATTCAACACAAAGAAATACATTGTGTAAGCGAGTGCAACAAGATAAAATGTCCATTTTGCATAGTCTTCTGTAAAAGGTGCGCTAAAAATATTTCTTATAAAATTTATAACTACATAAATTAAATTAAACCATTTATAACCTGTTGCTAAAGCATACGCCGGCATTCCGCAAAAAATATTCGGATTCCAGAGTGTGTATCCGCCCTGATGATTTTCTATATATGGCTTTACACTTAAGCTTGTTAAAATATCACCTGACTGAAATGTTTTCCCTCCAAAATAAAGCGGTGCATAAAAGATCAGAAAAACCAAAAGAATTATTATTAAAAAAGCTAATGTCTGAAATTTAATCGGGATAATTTTATCGAGTGAAAAACTGTTTAGAAAATTATCCTGATGTTCTTTTTTAGTCTTTACGATTTTTTTTGTCTTTGTCATTCAATCTCCGTTTGAGATATTTAATAAACTACTTTGCTGCTATAAAATTAATTCCGGATCCTACTTTGTTATTTGATTTATAATCAATCCACATCATTATAAAAGTGAACGGAAACGTTAGTAAGTAATATAATGGCAGAATGATCAAAAATAACTTTGAAAGATTGACCATTAGTATAGGATATTTAATACCGAGTCTCCATGCTTTATCTCCCCAAAACCCGTATGTGTATTTGGATTGATAAGTTGCAAATCCAGCCGGATGAAGTTTCGCTTCAAGTTCTTCTTTTGAGTAACCGTCACGTGCGTGTTCACCAATAAAGCTTTCATCATCATCATCGTGAACATCGCTGCCTCCGTAAATTGAAGGTGTGTTTATGATTAAGTATCCATTTTTTTTAAGTGCGGTATAAAAGTTTTCAAACACTTTTCTGTCATCTTCAATATGCTCCATTACATCAACACAGACTATTAAATCAAATTTATCCGTATGATTTATTACTGTTAGATCTTCAATACCAAAAGAAACATTTTCAATCTTCTGACTTTTGAAAAAATCTATACAGTCGTTAATCCAGTCCTCTTTTACATCAACCGAATAGATTTCACAAGGCTGAAGAGCCTTAGACATAAAATAAGAATACTGCCCATAGCCTGAGCCAGCATCATAAATGCTTATTTTTTTACTGCCGAATAATTTTCTGAGATTTTTTAATTCTCTTCTAACATACCACGAACGAAGAAACATCAAATCAAGTATCTTATAGAAAAATACTCTGAGTAAAGGTGATTTCTTTATTACGTTAGCAAAAATATTTTTTACCGGATCGTAATGCATTTACTAAATTCAGTATAGGATAGTATAAAATTAAAAATTATGAGTTAATTAAATCAAAAATTCCATTTACAAAATTTTTCCACGAATATTGTTCAGCAATTTTAGAAATATTATTTGAAAATTCATTTTCTTTATTCTCAGTATAAAACTTAATTATTGCATCAGCCAACTGACCGGGATTTTCCGGCTCTACAATATAGCCGGTTTGGTTATTCTTAATTACCTCACCCAGACCGCCAACACTTGCGGCAATAACTGGTTTACCAAAATTAACCGCTATCTGAACAATGCCGCTTTGTGTTGCACTTTTGTAAGGAAGAATTACAACATCAGCAGCAGAAAAATAATATTTAACTTCCTCTGTGGAAATGAAATCAGAAAATAAAATAATATCGTCTTGCAAATTTAACTTTTCAATTAGTCCTGTATATTTTTTTTCATCATCGTAAAATTCTCCAGCCACAATCAACTTTATTTTGATTTTTTCTTTAACAAAAGTTAATGCTTCAATTAGAATATCCAGACCTTTATAATCACGGATAAAACCAAAAAACAAAACATATTTAGCTTCATTAAGTTTAAGTTTATTAAGTGCATTTTCTTTACTAACCTTTTCACCGAATCTTGAATACACCGGATGCGGAAGAACTTTGCATTTTGGTTTTTTAACAAACTTCTCAAGATCTTTTTTTACTTCTTCAGATAGAGTGATAAAGAAATCCATTTTGTTCAAAAAAGATTTAGTTAATAGTTTATCACCGGGTTTTTTTTCGTGTGGAATTATGTTATGACATATTGAAAGAATTTTTGCATTAGTTTCTTTCTTTATTCTTTTTGCAATCGAGCTGTAACAAGGAGCAAAAAAGGGAAGCCAATATGCAAAGATCAGCAGCTCAGGGTTAATCTTAACAATTTTTTTTGCAGTTTTTTTCCATGATATAGGATTAATCGAATCTATTATTATTTCTGCCGGAATTTTATCAACATCTTCGCCGCTTTCAAATTGTGATTTTCCGGGGAAAAATATTTCCGGATATTGTCTCTTAAAAGTAAAAACATCCACGTGATTATTAATTATTAATTCCTTGTAAAGCTGTGCAGTAAAATTTGCAATACCGCCTCTCAAAGGATAAGCCGGTGATACAATTACTATTTTCATTTTTCAGATTTTACGGAGGGATGGATTGTTAATTGAACTTTAGTTTCGATCTTTAATAACATATTCCCTTTCATTCTGGTTTTGATGGACCATCATTTCACCAAGCAATCCTACAGAAAAAAACTGAACACCAACTATAATCAACAACATACCAAGGAACAGCATCGGTCTGTTGCTTAAGGCTTTACCGGATAACCACTCAATTGTTAAATAACCATTAACAATCAAACCTATAAAAAAAGCCACTGCTCCAAAAAATCCGAAAAAGTGCATTGGTCGTTTTATATACCTGCTTACAAAGGTAACTGTAATTAAATCAATAAAACCTTTAAAGAATCTCGAAATACCAAATTTAGTTTTTCCATATCTGCGTTTATGATGTTTAACAGGAATTTCAGTAACAGTAAAGCCCTGCCATTTAGCGAGTACAGGTACATATCGGTGAAGCTCGCCGTAAACATTTAAATTTTGTACAACTTCTCTGCGATAGGCTTTTAATCCACAATTAAAATCATGAATTTTAATTCCGCTGAATAATCTTGTAATAAAATTGAAGAAGCGCGAAGAATATTTTTTTATAAACGGATCAAATCTTTCTTTCTTCCACCCTGAACAAAGATCATAACCTTCATCAAGTTTCTTTAAGAGATTTGGCACTTCAAAAGGATCATCCTGTAAATCTGCATCCATAGTAATGATTGCATCCCCGGTAGCAGCTTTAAATCCGACCTGCAAAGCAGCAGATTTACCATAATTTTTTCTAAAGCTAATAAATTTTAACCGTGTATCAGATTTGCCAGCTTCTTTAATTACCTGTAATGATTTATCAGTACTTCCATCATCTACAAAAATAACTTCATAAGGTTTATTTAATGTTTTGATTGCTTTTCTAATTTCATTGATAAGCGGCTGAATAGATTCCTCTTCATTAAAAAGCGGTATGACAATAGAAATTTTCTGAAAACTTACTTTTACCGGTTGTACCGCCTGATCGCCTGATGATGTCTGAGGTTTATAATATCTTTTTTTAGGATAATATCTTCTGCCGCCTTTGCGGTATTTGTTAGGAGTTTGTCCGGTACTGCTCTTTTCACTCTGAACCGGTTTATTTTGATCGTTTTCTGCCACATTTTCCTTTGTTAATTTCACTTCAAAATTAACCGAATAATACGGAAAAAACAATTTGTGTATATATAAATCATTTGATAGCGAGTAATTGTTTCTCAGGGGTGAATTAGAGCTAAGTGAAATAAATTATAATCGCAGAAGAAACACCTGGAAAGATCTTATCAGACTTCTTTGGATTATCGATAACAAAAAAGCGGAGAAACTCAATCAGGGCCCATATTAAGATTTTTTTTTTCGATCTAAACAGGTTTAAAAAAACTAAATAAATTTTCAATTATACTTCATATTAAAAGATGGATTAGTTATTTTGTTAATAGCTTTTTAACTAATTTAATATTTAACAAACTTCGAGGTGCATAATGCAGAAAATTTTTCTTCCTTTTTTACTTTCATTTTTTGTATTTGCTGTTGTAGTCAATGCTCAGCACAGCAGAACAAATCAGGATAACTTTAAGAACACACCAATAGTTCATCATATCCCAAGTGAATCAGTTTTATTTATGGATGATATGAACGGCGATAATACATTGACAGGCATTCAATCGAGAGGTTGGTTTTTTGATGATGTTGATGGCGCTGGTTTAACCACGGTATTCCAGGGAAATTCTACCGTATTTCCTGCATACGAAGGACCAGTTACAGGTTACATTGGACAGAATTTTAATGGCGCATTTAACGGCGGATTATTGATTGATCAATGGTTAATTTCTCCTTCTATCAATGTTAGTGCGGGTGATACACTTAAATTTTGGCACAGGGCTCCTGACGGAAGTACCTGGGCAGATCATTTACAAGTCTGGATTTCTTCAACTGCAGGTACAACCCATTCTGCTTTTGATAATCAAATTGCAACTTTTGATGCTTCAACAAGCGGATGGGCACAATATACCGGTGTAATTCCTGTTGGAGGAAATATTCGATTTGCAGTTCGGTATTATTGCACAAATGGCGGACCTGGTGGAACTGAGTCAGATTATGTAGGACTTGATTTATTTGAAGTTGTTGGAACACCAGCAAGTACACCAGATTTATTTATTTCAGAATACTTGGAAGGCTCAAGTAATAATAAAGCAATAGAAATCTTTAACCCAACCAGTTCAAGTGTTGACCTCTCAAACTATCGGGTTGTAAGATCTAATAATGGTGCTGATTCAATTCAGTATATTCAACCGCTTACTGGTTCTTTAGCTGCAAATCAGGTATTTGTACTGGCTAATCCACAGGCTGATCCGACAATCTTAGCTGTTGCTGATATTGACACCGGATCTATCACTTTCTATAACGGTGATGATTATATGGCGTTAGAAAAGAATATTGCAGGTGTATGGACTCCTATTGATGTCATAGGAATTTTAGGTGAAGATCCAGGAACAAGCTGGGCAGTTGCCGGTATTACTCCAGGTACAGCCGAAAAAACTCTCGTTAGAAAAGATGTTATCTTATTTGGAACAACTGATTGGGCTGCATCTGCAGGAACAGATTCAGTTAGTTCACAGTGGCTGGTATATCCGCAGAACACTTTTACATTTATTGGTAATCATACTGTTATTCCGGTTGAGTTAACCTCATTCACAGCATCTGTAAGCGGAACTTCAATTAACTTAGTGTGGTCAACCGCATCTGAGTTAAATAATCTTGGTTTTGAGATTGAACGAAAATCTGAAAACTCTGATTGGCAAGTAATCAGTTTTGTTGCAGGATTTGGAACTTCAACCAAAACTAATAATTATTATTTCTCTGATAATAATTTATCGATAGGAAAATACAGTTATAGACTGAAACAAGTTGATTTTGAAGGTACTTTTGAATATTCAAATGTTGTTGAAGCAGAAGTTATTTCAGTTGATAAATTTGAGTTATCCCAAAATTATCCAAATCCATTTAACCCTTCAACCTCAATTAAATTTAGTTTACCGGCTGCAAGTAATGTTAAACTATCTGTTTTCAATTTACTTGGACAGGAAGTTAAAACACTTGTAAATGGTTTTAAAACTGCTGGTTCACATACTATTACATTTGATGCCAGCGAACTCTCAAGTGGTATTTATATTTATAAGATTGAAGCAAATAATTTTACTCAATCAAGAAAGATGACTTTGATTAAATAGTATCACCGGTTTTTATTTAGCCCCGAACATTTTCGGGGCTTTTTTATTATAAGGCATTTAATTGACCGAATCCAAAATGAAAAGAATAGTTGTAACAGGCTTTTATTTATTTGATTAGAATTAATTTTTTTGTTTTAATAAAATTTCCTGTTTTAAGTTGATAGAAATAAACTCCACTCGTCAAAGCTAAGCCAGTTCGGCTTGATAATGATGCTGTGTTAAATTCAACTTCATAACTTCCCGCTGGTTTGTATTCATCAACAAGTGTTGCGATTTCATTACCAAGCACATCGTATACTTTTATTTTAACATCACTGCTTACCGGCAACTGATAACCGATTACTGTTCTTGGATTAAATGGGTTTGGAAAATTTTGTGATAGATAAAATGAATTTGCTGTAAGGATTTCATTTTCAACATCAGTGATACCGGAATAACTTGCTGGTGGATTTGAAAATTGAGGAAAGTTATAGTTTGGTGGATCTGAGAATATTCCAAGAAGTATTGTTAGAGTTTCCTGTGAGCCCGGCAGTTCGTGATGTTTTATGTCAGAAACATAATATGTGTGCTCAAAAATTTTACCGTTGATTAACTCTGCACTGCGAACTGGAACTGTAAAATCACCATTCAGATTTCGCGAATATTCAACTGTGTTACAATATGTTGGGAAACCACCGGTAATTATCTTGTTCTTTCCAATGGTTAATTGATTGTGCCCTACAATATTGAAAACATTTATCTGACCGAAGTCAACAGTATCTATATCTTCTTTGAATATTTCCGATGCATCGAGCAGCCCGTCATTTAAAGTCTCGATTCCCATCAGGCACGTTTCATAATCACGAAGGTAGTTAATAAGTTCCGAATAATTTAAATAATTTCCTCCAGGTATTTGAAGGCATTCTGAATAAATCTCCACTCCAGATGAATATCCGTTGTTCAAATTGAGATTAAAATAACTAAATGATGGAATTAACTGATAACAAGATGGAAGATTTCTTGCTAGCGATCTTGTTACTGGCCATTCAATTTCATTAATAAAATTTAGCCACTCAAAAAGTTTTCCTTTTAGCATAACTGTTAAAACTTCCGGTGCACCGAGATTTGGAGTTGCAATGAATACTATATTTTTTATTCTGCTCTTATCGAAATTATTTATACAAGTTTTGGAAACAATTCCGCCCATACTGTGTCCAACTAAATTAACCTGATTGATACCTGTCCAGTTTTTTACGCTGTCAATAAAAAAGGATAAAAGTTCTGCATTGGTAAAATTATTTTTTCTCCAGTCGTACGTAAAACAAAATAGATTTTCACCTTCGTTATGGTTATCATCATAGTCATCAAGTATGTATCCATGTGCTTCCATATTATCAAAAAATCCTTTAAATAAATCCATTGGAACATCAAGCAATTCATCTCTAAGAGTGTTTGCAGTATCATTTCGCAAAGGTGCTACCTTGATGTTATAGTTTCCATCAGGATCAATTCCATTTGGTTTTAACCAGAGACAATGAGTAATGAATTGAGGACCAAACCAGGCTTTCTCCTCTGGAGCCAACTGGTTGTTATTATTAATATCATCGTAGAGCGGAGAAGCCATTATTCCGGGAACGTAAATAACAGGAAGTGAATCGGGAGTTTGAGCAAAATATTGTGAGCCAGATATTAGACTGATGGCGATGATTTTGTACAAAGATTTCATTTAAGAATCTTTCTTTTAATTACTGTTTCCTTATTTAATACAATTTTATTGCATTAAAATCATCTTCTTTGTTTCAACAAATTTTTCAGCCCTTATCTGATAGAAGTACACACCGCTCGAATGATTGCTCGCATTCCATTCAACTTCATACTTTCCTACTGGTTTGTATTCATCTACAAGAGTTGCAACTTCATTACCAAGCACATCGAAAACTTTTAATGTAACATCACTGCTTACCGGTAACTGATAACTGATTACTGTTCTTGGATTAAATGGGTTGGGGAAGTTTTGATTTAGAATAAAACTATTCAGCGGTTCTGATTGAAATTCTTCAATGTCAGTAATTAAATCTGTTTCAACAGCAAACCAGTACAGTAACCCGGCAGTTGCACGAATCACATAAGGAAAAGTTTTATCCCGGATGTTTTCCAAATTTGTATTACTCCACGGTCCGCTCCATGTAGTTGGTTCACCATAACCTGAAATGTTTAATGAATTAAGAAATTCCAATTCCTGCGGTCTTGAGTTTCCGAGTAAATCATTATTTCCATTTCCAATTTCATCAGGTCCATTACTTCCGAAATGATCTGCTTGCTGCTGCATTGTGTAAATCAGATAATGAAGTGGATCATTATCAGTTGTATATGGATTTATAAAATCTCCTGAGTTGGAAGAATTCCATTGAAGGTAAGGTTGACTCGAACCACCCATCCAGTTCTCATAACTATCGGATAGCAGACCGTGTTCATCTCTGTGCGTATGTGCAGGAACACTTTGATCAGCTAAAAGATGACACATTCTTCCAAGAACTTCCCACACTATTCTATCCCGGAAGTAATCATTAACTATAATAATCGGAGCTTCCTCAGGAGCAATAAATTGCAGTGATGTAAAATCGAATACTAAATAGTCCCCATTCTGATCAGAAAGCAGATTCAATTCAGGATTTTTATAAAATTCGATTAATGAAAAATATTTTAATGAAATTCCGCTTTTTTGCGGAGGAGTAATTATATTTGGAATAATTACCAGCTGATGTCCATTTACTTTATTGATGCACCAAACTAAATCGGGGTACCATAAAACCCAATCACCGTTTGAATATCTTAATAGTTTATCATAAGCGTTTTCATACAGACCTATATTAACTGATGGATAAGGAGGGAATGGTAGTATAATTGGAAAACGATTTTTTTCCAGATCACCATCATCTGCATCCCAAAAGTGAGTAATACTAACAAGAGCGATATTAACTCCCTGCAATACTAAAAAATCATAGCTAAAAATTGGGTCTTCTATATCCTCTCTCCATGCACCGGTACTTATAAATGGTTTTTGCCATGCATAATCACCATAAAAATCAGAACCAATCCCGCCAATGTGCTCATCCATTTGAGGAATTATATAACCTAACTGATTAACTAAAAGCTGATATGCTTCAGTAACGATATATTGATGTACGTGTTGTGAATGAGGCAGTAAAGATTCTGATGCCACTATAAACAATAAGAAAACAGTTTTATAAATTTTCATCTATATACTCCTTACTTATTAATAATGATTTCACTTGTCTTACCTTTCGAATCGAATTACTTGTAATAGCGGATCCTGCTTTTCAATTATAAGTAATCTAATAATATCCAAACAGGTATTTTCAATTCATACTTCAAATTACTCATCGTATCAACACCATCTTTTTAGTTTCAACAAATCCACCGGCAATTAATTGATAAAAGTATATACCGCTGGAAAGTCGGGATACTTCCCATCTGATCCTGTATCTGCCCGCCTCCTGATCTTGATTAACCAAAGTTGCTACTTCTTCACCGGTGACATTATAAATTTTAAGAGTTACACTGCTTTGTTTTGGCAGATCATAATTAATGGTTGTCGAAGGATTAAATGGATTAGGATAATTCTGTTCAAGTCTGAACTCACCCGGAATAGTTCCATTATCAATTGATTCTAAATTTATTAACACATTCCCTTTGTATTCCGGCGAAATTGTCTGCTTATAGATAATATATTCTGATAAGACCTGAAATTCTGATGAATCAGTATATACGTATGGATCTATAATATTGATATTTGTTCCGATAATAAAAGGATTACTTAACGCATAATAAAGAAATTCATTAATGGTGATTGAATACTCGGTCTGTGGCTCAAGAGGTATATCACCTACTTTTACTTCAACAATTCTTCCTCCTACCGGATTTTCCAAATTATATGAATAGCTCATTCCCGAAACCTGTGGGAACAGTTCATCATTATATTCTGCATTTGAAAGACCGAACTCTAACCCCGCAATAAGATCAGCACCGGTAAGCTTTAGTTTAACAATCCTGTATCCGAGTCCATTGACTTCATTAAAACCATAGCCTACAACTCTGAATGCATCAGCGGCAACAAGCGGACCCTCATAGATTGGCTGTGCACTCAATCCGCCGACAGTAATTCCGATTTCAGTTCCAGTTTTCCATCTATATGCATCAGTCACTAAATTTCCAACAGGTGTATCGTGCGCCCCGCTTTCACCAAGATTTGTCGCAACTTCTTCAAAAAAATCTGTTGCTGTTCCAATCTGTTGAGAGTAAACAGGTCCCCAGGTATTTTCAATTTCAGTCACTAGTCCATCAACAGTTGCTTTTACAGTCGGCTCTTCAGGAACAGATTCATTAAGATCTATAAGAGTATAATTGATTAATTCCATGTTATTACCCGAAACAGAAATTGTCATTTTACCAATACATTTGTAAAAGGCATCTGCCTGAACAATATAAGTTGTTCCTCCAAGCGGATCGGTAACTTCTATTGGTGCATCAGTTCTTAGGTGATCGTGTCCGCTTAATATAACATCTATACCAGGGATGTTCGCTGCCAAATCCTGATCATAAAGTATCCCGAGATGCGAAAGACAAATAATTATGTTGCAGCCCTTGCTGTTAAGTGTATCAATCATTGCTAAAGCAGTAGTTGCAATATTTGTATCAACTATCGCTGGTGAAGGAAGTGAAAAATAATTTGTTTCAGGTGTAAGAAGACTGAATATTCCAACCTTAGTATTCCCATATTGTTTAATAGTATAAGGAAAGATGTAGTCTTTTAATGGCTGAACCTGCGGGTCATCAAGAATAAGATTTGAAGATAAAAATGTGAAACCGGCTCCGGGAGGAAATGAATTTCTTAGAGCGGTATCAAGAATTGCAGGGGTTAAATCAAACTCGTGATTTCCTATAGCCATTGCATCAAAACCTAAAGATGCCATTAACTGAAACTCGGCAACACCAAAAAATTTATTAAAGAAAAAGTCGCCGATAAAAGCATCACCGCTGTGCAGGGTAAGAACATTCTGCTCGGTCATTTTTGTCATTCCGATTACAGTTGCAGCACGACTTATTCCGCCTTGTGTTCCCGTTAATGCAGTAGTTCTTGGACCAAGTGGTGCTAAGCAGGAGTGAGTATCATTTACGTGGAGAATGGTGATTGTATCAGTCTGTGCAAATGCAATTGATACAAATAAAACAGATAACGATATAACGAAAAAGTATGTCCTTGACATGTGCTAACCTCATTGTGTTTTTTTAATATGAATTATTTCATTAAGCCGGATTTATTTTTGCTGTAAGAAACCTAACATTTTGATTAAACGCTGTTGTCAAGGAATTGTCATGATGCTGTAAAAAAGTGCCGTATCACTGATTCATCGAGTAATAAAATACATTTGATTGAAAATATCTGATAAGTACTTCATCAGATTTTTTCAGTTAACCAATATTATAATTCGGGTAAGCAGAATATAAATTGTTCATTTAAGGAAAAATCAATGTGAATTAATGAATATATGAGCCTTCCTGTTCATCCTGTGTAGCCAAAGTAACCATCACAAACTTCATCTGATTAGAGCATTTTAATAATGAGTTTTTACAACACTTTGACAAGTTCATGACATTTAACTCTTTATTTTCATTCATTTATGACGGGTAAGTTTTCAGAATATATAATATGAAAAAGAAAGTTTATATCATTCAGCCCACTTACCACCTTAAGGATGGTAAATTATCTAAAGAACTTCCATTGTTTAACTACTCTTATAATCTGCCGATAATAAGTGCAGTAATTCCGGAAGAATGGAAGAAGGAAACATGTCTTGAATATACAGAAGAAGTAAATTTTGATACTGATGCTTCAGTAATTATTCTAACTTCACCTGGTTATGATATTGTACGATCTCTTGAAATAATTGAGTATTTCAAATGGAAAGAAAAAATTGTTCTGGTTGGTGCACATTTAGATCAATTCAGTGATAAGATACTTAAAAATGTATGCGATGCAGTGTTTTATGGATATCCAAATCCGGCGAAGATGAAACAATTTCTTGATGATGTTGAAGCCGGCACAATCAAAAAAGAATATCACTTTGGCAGCAATCTAAATTTTCCATTTGATTATTCAGTACTTAAAAAACAAAAAATGCCATTCTTACCGGTTATTACAAGTATCGGCTGCAGAAATGAATGCACTTATTGCTGTAATCCGCCGTTTTATAACGGTCATTATTATTTAAGAAAGATAGAATATGTAATTTCGGATTTAAAAGAAGCTGCAATTACAAAAAAACCTCTTGCATTCCTGGACGCTAATCTTTACAACAACAGAGAATATCTTATAATGTTATGCAGACAGATTGTTTATGAAAAAATTGATATTATCTGGGGCGCACAATGTACAGTAAATATCGGTGATGATGAAGAAGTATTGAACCTTTTATATGAAGCCGGATGCAGAATGCTGTTTCTCGTTTTAGAAACTCTGAATAATAAAAACTTGCTTCAGCTTAATAAACCGATGAATATTGACTATTACCACAGACAAGTTAAGGGAATACATAATGCCGGAATTCACATTGGTGCATTCTTTATGCTTGGTTTGGATGAAGATGATGAATTCACTTTTGACAATGTGTATTCTTTTTTTCAGGAAAATAAAATTGAAGTTCCGTATGTGCATATTTTTTTTCCTACCCCCGGCACCGCAACGGCAGAAGGTCTGAAATCAGATGGAAAAATTTTAGAAAACTATTTCGATGATCACGTATTCAGACAAACTAAATTCAGTGCACCCTGCAGCATTGCATATTTTAAATCTGCCGGTTTATCAAAAGCAGAGCTTGAAGCAGGGTTTGTAAATCTGTTTACAAAAATTACAAGCCTGAAGAATATTATCAGAAGAGTATTGGTACCGGATATAAGAATTGCTGCACTGATTCTAAAAATGAATATGGAAGCAAGGAAAAAGGCTAAATCGATGCGAAAAAATAAATTAAAACCTGAATCTAATGTTATCAGTTATATACCATCAAGGTTAAACAAAGTGGAAAATACTACATACATCAGAAATTATTAGTAAGCTATAAGAATCTTAGCTGATTCAGATTAATACTTAAAAGCCTCCAGTAAAGTTAAATATTTATTAAAGTCTTATTGCACTTAAAAGATTTTAAATTTAATTTCTTAGCAGCATCTTTTTACTCAATAAGTTAACTAGTGTTTATCCTTTTATTTTAAGGAGGCAAAATGAAAAGTGCGCTTACCAGGAAGTCTGCACTTTTACTTATCGAGATAATAATTATCATTGTTTGTATAGGTGGGTTCTACCTTAATGTCCTGAAACCAAATCTGCCGTTTGAAGTAAATTTTATTGACAGTCATCTTATTATTACTAATGTTGAAAAATATTTAGCTGATATTAAAGATGGCAGTATTCTTTTGTCAGTTGATACTCATCAGTTCAATGACTGGGAGGAATTAGAACTTTATCTTGACGGTAAGAGAATTGGTGAAACGGTTAAAATTAAATTCGAAACTGATAAACAGATTAAATCCGCTTCAGTTCAGCTAACAAATTATTATAGTCTCTTCACTCTTATAATTATTGCAGTTGTGGGATTGATCTATGTAAGCATTGCGATGTTTGTTAGAATCAGATCCCCGGAAAATTATTCCGCCAGATTATTTCATCGTGCAAGTATTAGTCTTGGTGTGGTTATAGTAAGCACCGCCGGAACCTATAATCTTGAGTTTTATGGATACGGATATCTTAACAGAATAATCTGGTTGTTTATTTACAGTCTTACTCCGGTTTTATTTATTCACTTTACTTCATCATTTGCAAAGAAAAAAGTAAAAGGAATTAAATATATACTATGGTATTTTTATTTAAGTGCTTTAGTCAATTCAATAATTCTAAGTTACCTTTTTCTTGAAGCTACTCTTGGCGGTGATTTTGATTATGTCAGATACTATGTTCTATTCTTCGATTCTTTTTTCAGGTTATTTTTAATCACCTGTATTATAATTGCAATATCAGTTTGTATTTATGCATACAGATCAACAAGAGAGATTGATGAAAGAAAACGTCTTCAATGGCTGCTGCTTGGATATTTTATAGGACCGTTCAGCTTTGTAATTTTTTGGGTCATTCCGATTTTCTTTCTTGAACGGAGTCTTTTACCTGAATCAGTTATTCTGATATTCCTTACAGCTATTCCAATCACCTTTAGTATTGCAATTGTTAAATATCATCTTATGGATGTTAATCTGATTATCAGAAGAAGTTTTGTTTATACGGTTGTGCTCTTTGCAATAATTATAACCTATGTATTACTTACATCGGTAATTACTTTTTTTGTGGATAATTTAAATCCGGCTGTTCCAACTGTTCTTACTGCAATTGCCACTGTTGTACTGCTTCAACCGGCTAAAAATCTTGTCCAAAAGTTTGTTGACAAAAAGTTTTTCAGAGTTGAATATGATTACCGGAAAGAACAGCAAAGATTTTTTGAAGAGATGAAAAATATTTACGATGTAAATTCTCTGGCAGAACTTATTATTAAAAACACCGACCAGCTAATCCCTGTAAATAAAATCGGATTTTTTAATCTTGATAAATCTGATTCTAAAATCAGAATTATTTCGGATAAGGGATTTGAATTACTTCACGGAAGAAGTATAAGGTTTGAAACAGAAAACCTTAAAAACAATCTTGTTCTCCCGGTTGCAGTAAGTGATAAAGTTGAAGCCGGTATAAACATCGAATCAGCTGACGTTAGAGTATTTAAACGATGGGGAATTACACTTGTATTTCCGATTAAATCACCTACGGGAATTATACATGCATTTTTAGTTTTGGGTGAAAAAAAAGCCGGGACAAGATATTATAAAGATGACATTGATTTATTAAGTACTGTTACTGCTGCTGCTGCACTTGCAATTGACAGAATTATTTTGCAGGAAGATCTTATCCGCCAGAAACTGGAAGCAGAGCGGCTTGAAGAGTTAAATGAATTAAAGTCGTTTTTTATGCAAGGTATTACTCACGAACTAAAAACACCACTTACTTCAATTAAAATTTTTACTGAAAAATTAAAAAACCATCAATTGCCGGTAAAAGATAAATCGGATTTTTATCTGAAGGTAATTAATGGTGAAAGCAATAAACTTAATGGACTTATTGATAATATCCTGGTTTATGCTCAAATCGAAAAGGGAATGCAGACTTATCAAAAATCCCGGGTTAATTTGATTCAGATTGTTCATAAAGCAGTTAGTTCAGTTCAATATCAGTTTATGATGAAGAAACAAAAATTGGAAGTTGTGATTGCCAACGATACTATTGATATTTTTGCTGATGAAAAGGCAGTTGAAAGTGCAATATTAAATTTACTTACCAATGCTTCTAAATACTCTTGTGAAGAAAGTAAAACGATTCTTTCGGTAACAAAAGTTAATAACAATGCAATAGTGGAAGTTATTGATAATGGGCGTGGAATTTCTTCTGAGGATTTAAAAAAAATATTTGAACCTTTTGTAAGATTAAGAGATGATGTTACCCGAAAAATAGAAGGCACCGGTCTTGGTCTGGCAATTGTAAAACACATTATGGATGAGCATTGCGGCAGAATCGAAATTAAAAGTGAATTAGGTAAAGGAAGCAGCTTTTCATTGTATTTTAAAATAGATCAATAGTTTGCCCGGCAGTAAGAATAATTAAACATTAAGGAGGCGAGATGAAAAAATTATTAATTATCGAAGATGATCCGGCTACTTTAAACGGACTTGAAGAAACTTTTTCAGAGGAAAATTTTCAGGTAACTACATCAATTTCAGGGCAGATGGGGTTTGATAAAGCAATGCATGAAAGTTATGATCTTATCATTCTTGATTTAGTCCTGCCTGAAAAAAACGGGATTGATATATGTAAAGATTTGAGAAAAAACGGAATCAACACACCGGTTTTGATGTTAACAGGAAAGAAAGATGAAATTGATAAAATAATAGGTCTTGAAATTGGTGCTGATGATTATGTAACAAAACCATTCAGTCTAAGAGAAGTTGTTGCAAGAGTAAAGGCTTTGTTAAGACGCCCGCAGGAATTAAGACCTGAGATTGAAGAATATTCATTCAGTGATGTTTATTTTAACTTTAGAAAACAGGAGGCAAAAAAAGGCAGCAATCCAGTTGACTTTTCAGTAATGGAATATAAAGTGATTAAGTATTTTGTTCAAAGAGAGGGCGAAGTAATTGACAGAAACAAGCTGCTTGATGAAGTATGGGGATATGAAAACTATCCTTCAACAAGAACAGTTGATAACTTTATCATGAATCTTCGGAAAAAAATAGAAGATGATCCTTCAAATCCAAAACATCTGTTAACAATTCATAGAGCAGGATATAAGTTTGTAAAGTAACTTTTAATTGTGAATACTGCGTCAACATTTACTTCTCTTTGACTTTTTCATGACATTTAAGCCTTTTTTTCTGTTTACAATTGAGCAGGAGAAAAGAAAAATGTCCAATAAGAAAATTCAAATCGTTTTTAATCCTGCTTCTGCTGGTGGAAAAGCAAAGCAAAAAAAAGAAAAACTAATAAATGAAATAAAATATTATTTTGGCGATGGATATACTTTTTCTGAAACAACACCTGAATTAAACGCAACTTCGATCTCGCAGCATGCAATAGAAAATGGATTTGAAAGTATTATTGCAGTCGGAGGAGATGGCACAATCAACGAGGTGTTAAATGGTTTTTTCCGAAACGGAATTTGTATAAATCCTGATGTAACACTTGGCGTTGTTGGATTTGGAACAGGACAAGGGTTTGCTCAAAGTCTGGGATTACCGAGGGATCTTTCTTCTCAGATAAAATTAATTAAAGAAAATCGTACACGATCTGTTGATATCGGAAAAATTATTTTTGAAAATAGTTACTTACCCAAATTTTTTCTAAATGAGTTTCAGATGGGAATTGGGGGATCTTTAAATAAAACTATCTCACCCTATACAAAAAAAATTCTAGGAAGATTTGCTTTCGGTTTCGAAGCCATAAAAACTTTATATAGTTACAAAGCCGAAGAATTACAACTGTTCATAAATGGGAAGACCATAAATGAAAAAGTTATCGGAGTTGTTGTTGCAAATGGTGCGTACACTGGTGGCGGAATGAGATTGACTCCGAATGCTTTACTTAATGATGGCTTATTCGATGTACTTGTAATTAAAGATATGACCGTAACACAAAGGTATATCAGTTTTTCGAAAATCTATTCGGGTAAACATATTACTCTTGATGCATTTGAATTGCACAAGGCGAAGATTTTAGAATTTAAATATCAGAATGGATTATTGTTATCGTCAGATGGAGAACTACTAAACAGGAAGTGCGTTGGCATCGAAGTATTACACTCAGTCTTAAATGTTATCTCAAATAATTAAGGTAGTGCTATGAAACTCAAAGAAAATATTAAGCAGATTGAATTTGAAGCACGAATCTTCGTTTCATTTTCAATTGTAATTATAGCTTGTCTTATTTCAATTACATTATTTGCTGATTTCCCTTCAAACTATGTTTTTATTTTTAATTCATTGGGTATTGAAGAATATTCACGATTTGTGTATTTGATTGCAGCAGGATTGATGATATTGGCTTCGGTTTTGAGAATGTGGGCGGGAAGTTTGCTTTCTTCAAAAACAGTAATGTCATTTAAAGTTCAGAGTGATTCATTTGTTTTATCCGGTCCATATTTGCTGATCAGAAATCCGATTTATTTTTCTGATTGGTTTGCCTTAACTATCATAAGTTTTTTTCTTCCTGTTTCGGGACTCTTAATACCAGTTCTGTTTTATATCCATTATATCCAGTTGATTAAATATGAAGAAGAAGCATTCAATAAAATTCATACTGATGGTTATTCTGATTATTTGAAAGAAGTCCCGAGACTCATTCCTTCAATAAGAAGCACAAGACAATTCTTAAAAGCAAAACCAAAAATCTCTTTGAATAAAGATGGAATAAGACACAATGCACTATTTATTTTATTTATTCCGGGATTTATGGCCGGCTATTTTACCGGATCATTTTTGTTAACTGCATTGATTGGAATCCCCGCTGTTATTGATTGGGGAATTGTTCATACAAAGATCGGATTGCCAAAATCTTCCAAACAAAAAAAGAGTAAAGTTTTCAGCAATGTTCTTTATTCACAATGTTGGGAAGATCCTCAGATTGACAGAGAAGCTTTCAATATTCAAAAAGATGATGTAGTATTTTCAATTACATCAGGTGGATGTAATCTGCTAACTTTTTTAATGGATGATCCAAAATCTGTTATCGCATTGGATCTGAATCCATATCAGAATTATTTACTTGAACTAAAAATTGCTGCCTTTAAATTTCTATCGTATGAAGATATGCTTGAATTTGTTGGAGTACATAAATCCAAAGGTAGAAAAAAGGTTTATGATTCACTGAAATATTCTTTATCTAATGAAGCATATCAATACTGGAATGAGAACATTGGTAAAGTTGAACGTGGAATTATTCACTGCGGCCGTTACGAAAATTATATGAAGCTGTTACGAAATTGTATCAGGCTGTTAGTAACTAAACGAACGATTAAGAAATTTTTTGAAAGCGAAGATAAAATCGAAAGAGCAAAATTGTATGACAGAAAATGGGATACATTGCGATGGGAACTTTTCACTAAAGTTTTGTTAAGCAAAAAAACCATGAGCCTGCTGTTTGATAAAGCTTTCTTCAAATATCTTAATGATAATTTTTCATTTGGAGATCATTTTGCTGAAAAGACGAGAAGAGCATTGACTGGATTGCCGATTAAGCAAAATTATTTTCTGAGATATATTCTGCTTGGCAATTACAATGATGACTGTCTTCCATACTATTTAAGAAAAGAAAATTTTGAACTTATTAAAAGCAGATTGAACAGAATACAAATCATAACTGACAGTTGTGATAAATTCTTCAGACAGCTTCGGGATGGATCAATATCAAAATTTAATTTCACAAATATATTCGAATGGATCTCTGAAGATGCATTTGAGAATTTATTGAATGAGACAACCAGAGTTGCAAAGGATGAAGCAGTTATTACGTACAGAAATCTACTTGTTTCCCGCGAGCGACCCGAATCACTTTCTGACCATATCATTACGGATAAAAATTTAGCCGAGCAGCTTCATAAAAAGGATTTGTCCTTTATCTACAATAAATATGTAGTTGAGAAAATTATTAAGAAAGAAGAAAAATGTCTTACAGAGTTATTAAAGTATCAACACGAGAAGAACTGAAAGATTTTGTAACTCTTCCGTTTGAAATTTATAAAGATGATAAAAGCTGGATTGCACCAATTAAATCCGAACTGAAAAAAATTCTTGATACAAGGAAAAATCCATACTTCAGATTCGCAACTCTTGATTTATTCAACTGCTATTTTGGTAATGAAATAATTGCAAGAATCTCTCTTTCAATTAATAAAAGTTTTTGTAAAAAATCAGGTACAAGAACAGCTTTCTTCGGTTTTTTTGAATCATACAATGACCCGGAAGCTGTCAGAACTTTATTTAAAGTGCTTTTCGAATTTTGCAAACAAAATGATATCCAACGAATTGAAGGACCTTTCAATCCTAATCTTTATTCAGAGCTTGGTTTACTTTCAAATAAATATGATCATCCGATTACTTTTTTTCAATCGTATAATCCGGATTACTATCATTCACTTCTCAAAGAAAATGGCTTCGAATTATTGGAAACACTTCATACTAGATCAAATTCAAATTCTGATAGTTATCTGAATTATCATTTCCCTCAACAGTTTCAATTAGGGATGGATAATCTGACAGTTCGCAGCTTTAATGAAAAAAATAAAGAACAGGAACTTGAACATCTCAGAAATATTTTTAACGATGCATTTTCGGATAACTGGCATTTCACCCCGGTAAGTAAAGAGGAATATGTATTTGCCTCAAAACATTTAAAACTAGTTACTCCACCTGATCTACTTAGGTTTGTTGAATACAAGGGTGAACCAGTGGCTGCTGTTCATTTTGTTCTCGATATAAATCCTCTTTTAAAAAAATTTAAAGGCAAAAAAAGTTTAATCAATTACTTTAATTTTTTATTCGAGCGAAAGAAGATTGACAAAGCGATAATATTTGCTGTCGGAATAAAAAAGAAATTCCGGAAATCCAGGGTGGGAAATTTATTGTTCAATGTAACAGTTGAGGTTGCAAGAAAATTTAGATCTATTGAAACAACCTGGATGTATGATGAAAACAAAATTATATTGTCGCTTGCTGAAAGACTTGGTTTAAAAAGAGATAAAGAATTCCTCATCTATTTCAAAAATATCAGCAACTGAACCTTTTACATTCTATTGACAAATCACTGACATTTCTCTTCATCCTTCGGATCATATTTACAATAAAGGAAATATAAATAAACCCGAATGTCAACGAAAAAAAAAATATTAATCCCCGAAGACTGGAACCTGAGTTATAATTCATCCGGCGAATTAAGATTGAACAGATTCAAGTTGATTGATTTAGCTAAGAAGTTCGGCACTCCATTATACATTCTTAATGAAAAAATGCTCATTTACAATTCAGAAAAATTCAGAAATAGTGCTGCGAGAATCTTTGACAGAAACTCCTCTGTTTACTATCCATTCAAATGTAATTCTGTTCCGGCAGTTGTTGATGCTGTTAAACTTGCCGGGCTTTCTGCAGAAGTTATGACGGAGTTTGAACTTGAACTTGCATTAAAGGTTGGATTTGATCCTTCTGAAATAATTGTAAATGGTCCTTGTAAAACCGATCAGTTTCTTTTCAACTGTATCAAAAATAATGTTAGCCTGATAGTTATTGACTCGATTAGTGAACTGATTAGCCTTACAAAAATACTCGATTTAAATTCTTCAAAAGTAAATCTTCTTTTAAGAGTCAATCCGGATTTCATTCCAAAAGGATTAAGCAAAAGCAGTGCTACTGGTTCAAAAACTTGTTCATTCGGATTAAATGAAAATGAAATTATTCAAGCACTCAAAATCATCGGGAACTATACTTCGTTAAAGTTTAAAGGGCTTCACTTTCACATTGGAACAGGAATCAGGGATCCTGGATCGTTCTGTAAAGTAATTAAAAAATTATATCCATTGTTCAGAAAAATAAAATCATTAGGATTTGAAATTGAAATAATTGATGTTGGTGGTGGTTTCGCTTCGATGACTACGAGAGAAATGTCTTCTTTCGAGATGCTGGCCTCTCAAGCTATCAGCACATATCAACTGAAATATGGGAATCAAAAATTTTATTCATTCGAAGATTATATGATGAAAATTAAGAAAGCGGTTATGGGTTTCTTCGGATTAAGATCACCAAAAATATTTTTTGAACCCGGAAGATGTATTGTGAGTCCAGCAGAATTTCTTCTTTTAAAAGTTTATCGCAAAAAGATTCGTGACGATAAAAAATGGCTCATCACAGATGGTGGTTTGGGAACTATAACAATGCCAACTTATTATGAATATCACGAAATATTTCTGTGTAACGATTTTAAAAGAAATCCAAAAGAAAAAGTTACGATTACAGGTCCTTGTTGTTTTGCATCCGATCTTGTTTACAAAAACAAGCTGCTTCCAAAAGTAAATGAAGGAGAAATCCTTGCTCTTATGGATACAGGTGCTTATTTCAATGCTCTCGAATCTTCATTCAATTTTAACAGACCAGCAATAGTTTCAATCAACGGGGAAAATTGCAAAGTAGTAAGAAGAAGAGAAACTTTTTCAGATATGATAGAAAGAGATAATTATAAAAATGTTTTTAACCGAAAGGAGAATTACCATGAATTTTACAATAGTCAGAAATGATTCAAATACATTCAGAGAAAATTTACTTGAATCTTTGATTGATGGTTGTGTCAGAAAAGGTGATAAAATGATTGGCACAACTGAACAATCAAACTATGCTTTGAATTTAGCAACACTTGAAAACCCGAGATCAGTAAGGAGAAAATCACGTTCGCTTTTTGTAATAACTTTTATTTCCGGAAATATTTCCGCTGAAGAAGAAGGTAAAATAAAAGTTCTTTCATACAATGCACTGGTAAAATCGTTATCTAATCTCTTAATATATATTACTCCAAACCTGGAAACTTTTTTCACTACGCCCGAAGCAGGCTTTTACCAGATCTTTTTTAATCCAGATGAGATTTACGAGAAAATAAAACCGATCATCAGTTCAAACTTTGCGACAGATAACAAATTTGTTCAGGATCTTCCTGAAAGATTCTGGTACGGAAGTGAAATCACAAAACAGATAAGCAATTATGGAAAAGTTTTAGATAAGCTCGGAGTTTTACCTGTACCTTTTCCGTTAAAAGAATTTTTAACGGAATCGCAAATGAAACAGCTTTACAAAATTTATGGAATAACCGGAGCCAGTTATGGAAATCTGAGTGCAAGAGAAAGAATTCCTGAATTAAGCAACGACACTTTCTGGATGACCGGAAGGGGAGTGGATAAATCCAATCTTCAATTAATCGGGAAAGATATTTTACTTGTTAAAGATTTCGATTATAAAAATCATGAAGCAATATTAAGTATGCCTCCAAATTATAATCCGAAAGCAAGAGTTTCAGTTGATGCAGTTGAACATTCTATGATCTATAAAGCCTTTCCGGAAATCGGTGCGATAATTCATGTGCATGCCTGGATAAACGGAGTATTTTGTACCAGGCAGAATTATCCTTGCGGTACAATCGAACTTGCCCAGGAAGTACTTGATTTGTTAAGCAGGACTGATAATCCTGTTTCAACAGCAGTTGGATTAAAAAATCACGGGCTAACTATCACAGGAAAAAATCTTCAGGAAATATTTGAAAAGTTTTCATCCAAGTTATTAACAGAAGTAGAAATGTTTGCCTGATCATGTTATATACAATAAAAATATTACTTAATCACCCAACAAGGCTAATCCTTACAGTAACCGGAATTGCATTATGTATGATACTGATGCTTTTTCTTTTTGGAATTTATAAAGGAGTTTCTGATGGATCCGTTGAATACATTCGCGAGAATAAAGTAGATCTTTGGATACTTCAAAGAAACTCAACCAATATTTTAAGAGGAACTTCAATACTTTCAGCTTATCATACCGGAAGAATTAAAAAAAATGAGAACGTAACAGAAGTTTCACCGGTTTTACTTCTGCTTACTACAGTGAAGAACAGTAATAAACGATCTACTATTTTTTTAGCAGGATATGATACAGAAACCGGTCTTGGCGGACCACCAAAACTCATCAAAGGAAGAAATGTTAAAACTGATAATGAAATTGTACTTGATAATTCATTCGCTCAGAAAAATGGTTTTAATGTCGGAGATGAGCTAATTATATTTGAAGACACATTGAAAGTCTGTGGAATTAGCAGCGGTACAAATGCGTTTGTTATTCAATATGCATTTACAACGCTTGCAGAAGCTCAGTCACTTTTAGGATTTCCTGGAATCATTACTTGTTATCTTGTTAAACTGAAAAAGACAAGTGATATAGATAATACAGTAAAAGAACTTCAAACATTAATTGACGGCTCTGTTATTTACAATCACAATGATTTTCTAAAAAATAATATTAAGGAAATGGAATCTGGATTTCTTCCCATTCTTTATGCAGTTGCTTCACTTGGTGCAATTGTTTTAACAACAGTTTTGAGTCTTATACTTTCAATCAATATACTTGAAAGAAAAAAAGATTTTGCAGTTATGAAAATTCTTGGGTCACCTTCAGGCTTTCTGCCAAAATTAATTATTCAGCAGGCTGTTTTTATCAGCTTGATTTCAGGAGGATTGAGTATAGTACTTTACTTTCCGCTTGTATCAATTATCGAGAAACTTTCTCCTGAAGTAAGTACGATCATAACTCTGTCCCAAATTATTTTAGTATTAATAATCGGTTTGATTATGGGAGTGCTGAGTTCTGTTATTGCATTAAGCAGGTTGAGAAAAATTTATCCTCTTGAGGTGTTTTATGAAAGATAAAAATATTGTTTCACTTCAGAGTGTGAGCAAAACTTACAAGATAAATGCACATTCTTCAGTTGGAGTAAAAGATATTACATTAAATGTCAGTCACGGTGAGCTTGTTTTGTTTTTAGGACCAAGTGGAAGTGGAAAAACAACTCTACTCACATTAATAGCCGGACTGCTCAAACCCTCTGAAGGAATAATTAGTTTATTCGGAAAAACAATCGACTCTTTTACAGTTTCAGAATTGCAAAAACTCAGAGCAGAAAAGATCGGTTTTATATTTCAGACTTTTTTATTGATTGATTCGCTTACAGCTTTACAAAATGTTGAACTCGTTTTAAGGTTCGCTTCTAAGAGTAAAAGAGAAGTCAGAAGAATTGCAGAAAATATTTTTAGAGAATTGAATATCGAATATCTTGCTCATAAACTACCAACAACAATGAGTCAGGGAGAAAAACAAAGAGTAGCTGTTGCAAGAGCAATCGCAAATAATGCTGACTTAATTTTAGCAGATGAACCTACTGCAAGTCTCGATACAGAAAATGGTTCAATAATAATAGAGTGGCTTAATACCTACGCAAAAGCAAATAATAAATGTGTGATAGTTGTAAGTCACGATCTTCGTCTGAAAGAATATGCTCATAGAATAATTTATTTAGAGGATGGTAGAATTATTAATGCTTAAAATAATCTGCCTGCTCTCTGCGGGACTTGAATTATTATTATTGAACATTTATCAGAAATATTCTGTTTCTAATTTGCCTGTAGTAAGCAGAATGAAGAGCGTTTTTCTTATCATATTCCTCTCTAATTAACTGCAACGTCTATTACTACTTTAAAACTTTTAATTGAACATTTTAATTATTCTTTATTGATTGAATTTTAGTAAGAATTATATTTGAGCTGCAGTGGGAAATTTTAATCAAGTTATCAGAGTACTATAAAAATCTAAAACCACAGCAATAAAAAAGCCTGCACTAATCTAATGCAGGCTCAGTTAGTTTTTCAGGCAATTTAATTTTTTCTTGCAAGCCAGCCTTTTTCCTCAATTTGATTTTCATTTTCTTTTAATTGATCCAGATATGCCGAATAGAAAATAGAGGAAAATCTCCTTACTCTTTCACTTTCATCAAATCTAATAGCTCCTTTTAACGAATGAATTGCTATTGGTGTACCCAATTTAAATAAAGCGAGTGCTGCACTTATTCTGACAGCTTCGCTCTCATCTTGACTTAATAGTTTTTGTAATGGAACTACCGCTTCAGTTATTTTGTATTCTCCAAGCCAATAAGCACAGCTTGATTGCAGCCCATCATTATCAATCTCCAATCCCTGAATCAAGCTTTCAATTGTTTTTTTACTTATAACTTTATTTGCCTGATCATCAACTTGAGCTGATATACTTCCAGCAAATACAATTAGTAACAATAAAATTGCAGATAAGCTTTTCAAATATTTTGAAGTTAACATTGTGCCTCCGTTTTGATTGTTGTTTTAAATTAATTTCACTTGAAAGTTAAAACGCAGAAAAGATTTGCTTGTCAGTTATTTGTAAGAAGGTTGTAATATCATTTGTTATTTTAGATATAATTGTCCCCTAAGTTGATAAGCAACGGATATTTTTTTGAAATCTTTTTCCACGGGTTAGATATTTTGATTTGTTTCAAGGTGTATTCTGCTGCTTATAAAGTCTCGAGCGCTACTTTTGGTTTAGAAATATTGTTTTGCAGATTAAGAATTTTATTTAATCCATTTAATGTGATTGAATAAAAATGTATTCAACAAGCATTCCTGGAGATTCAAATAAAATTGATTAAAGAGATTATCAGATAAGTCAGAAAACCGGAAAGAATTTAACTCAGACCCTAGATTAATATATGTTAAAAACTTTTGGGGAGATTTTTTAAGATGCTCCTTTATACATTCCTAAAAATTCAATTGATAATTAAAGATTGACCTTTCGCAGATAAAATTATCAATACGAAATAACAACAGTTTATAGGATAAATTAAACTGATAGAATAAGTATTAACTGAAGTTCTAAATATATTTTTATTCCGATAATGAGGTCTATTTTTAAAATCAAGTTCTTTGAATTGCTTAATCCAAACTCTAAAGCAACAAAGAAGTGGTTATTGTTTAAGCAAAAGAAATGGGAATACTTTAAGTAGTCATTTTTCTATCTCTGTTAAAAGAGGGATTTTTTATAATAATAAATAAGAGCACTGCTAATGAAACAAAGAATAAGGAAACTTCAAACCAGTATTCTAAAGGATGCACCCAAATCTCTTCAAATAATCCCCAACGACCAATGATCTCAATAAAATTCCAGAAAATTATAACTGTTGGTACCGCATACCGTATTGCATAATCAAAAGACATTATTCTAAGTAGTCGGTTAATCAGATATACAGACCAGAGCAAAGAACCCCAAGCAACAGCAAGAGTTGCCCAGTGATGATCGCCGGCAATTTGATCATCATAAACAATTAATAAAAGAATATAGAAGAACCATACAATCATAATTGTTTCACCAAATACAACTACTGCATTTGGCTTTTTATAACCTGTTTGAGTCAAGATGTCTTCCCTGAACCCAAAAACCTTTTGGAACCAGATAAAAAACGTACAGTTTGTTCTTGTAAACAAGAAGTAAAATGTCATCGTCATTAAAATACCCAGTGAAGATAACATAACAAGATATTCCCGCTTGGTAATAATTGTATCTCCTTTAACAAGATTAGCTACATTTTCTTTCTCAGCAATCCACATAAACGAGAACTCCACCCAGCCTGTCCATACCAGTATAGCTCCTAAAAAGCCAAGAATCGTAGCAACTGTCTGGTTGGATTTTGTTTTGACTCCAAGGACAAGCAAAACAATTCCTAATATCCCCATAGCGATAGCTCCAATATATTTCTGATCTGCTAAAAGCTCATCATTTAATACCATTAATGCGTGCCCAATCGGCATTAAAATTAGCACTAATAGAAAAGCAAAAATTCCGTTTCTAATACTTACTTTATTCATACCTTAATTACTTTATTATATCTTAAGGACAAATATACTCTTTTATTTTTACTTAATCTAAATAAGGATAAATGGTGTAACGGATCACACAAGTGGAATTTGTTTTATCATAAAAATTTTTTCTCTCAATCTTAAGCCAAAAATTCACTTATCTTAATTACCCAAAATCTCTTTGGAGTGATATTGGAAGTTTAGAATGACGAAAATAATCTTCTGTCAGATCGTATTAGTATAACAAATAGGATTAAAAATATTCAGAATGCAAAAAACAAACTTCTTTAAGAATACTAACTGCACTTAAGATTGATAAATTGCGCAAATAAAAAAATAAAAAACCCGTTAACACTTTAGTTAACGGGTGATTAAAACGAAAAACAGAAATCTGATTAAAGATTGAAATACATCTTAAATTCGAATGGATGCGGCATAGTGTTTATAGAATGAATTTCTTCATTTTTAATTTTGACCCATTGATCAAGCAGTTCATCTGTAAAAATTCCTCCGCGTTTTAAGAAATCATTATCAACTGCCAATGCATCCAAAGCTTCTTCAAGATTTCTCGGCAGAAAGTGAACTTTTTCGGTATAACTTGGATCAAGAAAATTCTTATCAATTGGACCATATCCTTCTTTTATCGGATCAATTTTATTAACAACTCCATCTATACCGGCTAATAGCATAGCAATAGTGCAGTAATATGGATTTGCAGTAGCATCTGGCGGACGGTATTCAAATCTTGTTTCCTCCGGATTAGAAATATATTTTGGAATTCTTATTGCACTTGCCCTGTTACCTTGTCCATAGGTTAATGCAACCGGTGCTTCAAATCCCGGAACTAACCTTTTATAAGAGTTTGTACTTGGATTGGTAAATGCTGCAAGTGCGGGTCCGTGCTTTAACATTCCGCCGATAAAATATCTGCCAAGTTCATTTATATTTCCATACTCACCTTTTTTATAAAATGCATTCTTTCCTTTTTTAGTCAGGTAAAAATGCAGGTGCATTCCGTTACCAGCCTGTTGAAACATTGGTTTAGGCATAAAGGTAATGTTAAGTCCTTTTTGTTTAGCATAGTTGAAGAGAATATACTTAGCTGTTACAATATTATCGCCTGTTGTTAATAAATCACTAAAATAAGTTTCAATTTCCTGCTGTCCTTTTTCACCAACTTCGTGATGATGATATTTTACTTCAACTCCCTGTGCTCTTAAAAGTTTACAGGCTTCGTCTCTAAAATCATCAAACTCATCAAATGGATTTGCGGCGTGATATCCTTTTTTATAAAATTCTTCTTCACTTTCAATGCGGTAATATGAAGATTCTGTTCTTGTGTCGTATTCTACTTTAGAGAAGATATAGAATTCAAACTCAGGTCCCCATAATGATTTGTCCGCCCCGGTTGTTTTCTTTAAAAGTTCTTCAGCTTTTTTTGCAAGATATCTTCCATCCTGACTGAATGGACTTCTCTTTTCATCAGTTAGAACAATATGGGAATAAAAACTTAATGTTGGTGCTTCGCGAAATGGGTCAATTCTAGCTGTTGAAAGATCGGGTATTAAAATCATATCGCTGTTTTCAACTTTTCTGAATCCATAACTGGAGCCATCAAACCCCACTCCTTCATTTATCAATTTATCCAGAACATCAGGATAAACAGGAAGAGTTATATGATGAAGTCTTCCGGATAAATCTATTGCTTTCAGATCAACAAATTCAATTTTATTTTTTTTAATAATTTGTTTACTGTTTTCAAGATAGTTAATAGCCATGATAATCTCTTAGTTGTTTATAAATAATTTTAGAAATAATAATGTTATTTTAAAAGCTGATCTATCTGACAGCTCTTTTGCATAAGAAACAATACTTAAATAATTATTGTTATAGTTCCCCTTTATTGCAGCAGGAGAACTTCTGAGACTAAAAAATAATTTCCCGGTCGTAAACTCCTGCAAAACTGGATATTAAATTCTTTAATTTTTCTTTTTCAGGTTATAACAAGAAAAACTAAACTAAAGCACAAATTTTTAACCATTGTAGTTTAATGCAGCCAGCCCTGGGAAAAATGATGTTGTATCAAGCTCCTCTTCAATTCTTAAAAGCTGATTGTATTTAGCTATTCGATCAGTTCTGGATGCTGAGCCGGTTTTAATTTGTCCTGCATTAGTAGCCACTGCAATATCAGCAATTGTAGTATCTTCTGTTTCGCCAGAGCGATGACTGATTACATTTGTGTAGCCGGCAACTTTTGCCATTTCAATTGCATCAAGAGTTTCAGTTAACGTTCCGATTTGATTTACTTTAATCAGAATCGAGTTTGCAACACCGAGTTCGATTCCTTTAGCAAGTCTATCTGTATTGGTTACAAATAAATCATCACCTACCAGTTGAATTTTACCTCCGATTTTCTCAGTTAATAATTTCCAGCCTTCCCAATCATCTTCTGCTAAACCATCCTCAATAGATACAATTGGATATTGTCTAACCCAATTTGCCCAGTAGTCAACCATCTTTTCAATGGGTATTAATTGGTTAGGAGCAGATTTAAATAAGTGATAAGCATTTTTATCTTTCATAAAAAATTCACTCGCAGCAGGATCCAAAGCTATACCCATATCAGTCCCAACTTTATATCCGGTTTTATTTATTGCTTCAAGAATTACCTCAATTGCTTCTTCATTTGATTTCAGATTTGGTGCAAAACCTCCCTCATCACCGACAGCAGTATTATAACCTTTTTTTGCTAAAACAGATTTTAATGCATGAAAAGTTTCGGCGCCCATTCTTAAAGCTTCTTTAAAACTTGGTGCACCAAACGGCATTACCATAAATTCCTGAAAGTCAACATTATTATCAGCATGCTTTCCTCCGTTAAGAATATTCATCATCGGAACAGGAAGCGTACGTGCATTAACACCGCCAATATATCTGTATAAAGATAATCCTAAAGCTTCAGCAGATGCTTTTGCACAAGCAAGTGATACACCAAGCATTGCATTAGCTCCAAGGTTTCCTTTGTTTTCGGTTCCGTCTAATTCAATTAACATATTATCAATAGCAACTTGTTCGGTTGCATCAAACTCTATTATCTCATCTGCAATTTTTTCGTTAACATTTTCAACAGCTTTAAGAACACCCTTACCATTATATCTGGATTTGTCGCCGTCTCTTAATTCAACTGCTTCGTGTTCGCCGGTTGATGCACCGCTTGGAACAGCAGCTCTGCCAATAACTCCGCTATCAAGAACAACTTCAACTTCCAGAGTCGGATTACCTCTAGAATCTAAAATTTCCCGCCCAAATACATCAATTATTGTCGTCATTTTTTACTCCTGATTTTTCTAAATTAGTTCAAAATTCTCTTTATTTTACTTATCAAAATTAGTTAAATGTAAAATGGAAGTGAAATGTTCGGCTTTCATATTCTTTAATTTTCAACAAAAAAAATAAGTGATTAAGCCAGCTTTTGACCTTCGTTTATTATAATTGTTCTTTTAAGTAATTTACACCTTAAATTCAGTAATTGTTATTTCATTTTTTCATTATAAAAAAAATAAACCAAGGACTTGATAGAAAACCAAATGATAGCAGCATCCTTTCATAACGATATTTTGAATCTGCTTTTTCAGTTTTTTTTGCTGCTGCTTTTTGCAAGAATACTTGGAGAATTATTTTTAAAAATCGGACAGCCAAGTGTAATTGGCGAAATACTTGCTGGTGTTATCTTAGGTCCTTCGCTGCTTGGGGCAATCCCGGGATTTTCAAATTTTATGTCCGTTCAATCAATAGACGGAACTAACCTGCTTGAGGTAGTAAGTTTAATCGGAGCGATGCTGCTGCTATTGATAACAGGACTTGAAACCGATCTTGCTCTGATAAAGCATCATTCCAAAAAAGCTTTTGGAACTGCCATAGGTGGTTTGATTTTACCATTGATCCTTGGCTTTGGATTTTGCTTTCTTATACCGGATTCGTTATTAATTGACCCATCAAAAAGAATTGTCTTTTCTTTGTTTATTGCTACTGCAATTTCAGTTTCATCAATACCTGTAATTGCAAAAGTATTAATTGACTTAAATTTAATCCGAAGAGATATCGGTCAAATCACAATAGCTGCGGGTATGATAGACGATACTGCGGCGTGGATTGTTTTATCAATAGTACTTGGACTAATAGAATTTGGAGTTATAACTGCACAGAATGTTTTATTCTCTATCGGAAAAGTCGCACTGTTTATTTCAGTAAGTTTTGTTGCTGGTAAATGGATTGCAGCAAAAACAATCAGTTTTGCACAAAACTCAATCCAAAGTCAATATAAATTTTTGACAATTTTAATTTTATTCAGTGTGGGACTCGGAGCAATCGCTCAATCATTAAGATTAGAAGCAGTGCTTGGTGCATTTGTTGCAGGTATTGTGTTTTCCCGGATACCTGCTATTCCTGAAGAATCAATCGACAGATTAGAAAGCATTACTTTTGGAATTTTTGCACCGATCTTTTTTGCAGCCGCGGGTTTAAAAGTAAATCTTACTCCTTTGTTAGAACCTGATCTATTGGTCCTTGGTCTTGGATTGATTACTGTAGCTACTGTCAGTAAAATTGCCGGAGTTTATCTTGGTGCACGTTTATATGGAAAGAGCGATCATTGGACAGCTTTATCATTTAGTGCCGGATTAAACGCACGCGGCGCAATTCAAATAATCATCGCTACTATCGGATTATCAGTTGGAATTATTTCACAGGAGATTTTTTCTCTTATTATAATTATGTCGGTTGTTACTTCTCTTATGGCTCCGTTTATGCTTAGATGGACTCTAAAGCACGTTAAGATTGAGGAAGCAGAAATAAAAAGGCTTGAAAAGGAAGAGCAGTTAAAAGACAATATTTTGAATAAGATTCATCGTGTTCTTCTGCCTGTCAGAACAAGAGAGGTAAATCAATCAACTCCAACAAAGCTAATCGAAGCCAGAATAATTGAAAGACTAAGCAGAAAAACCGATTTGAGTGTTACACTATTTACTATTTCAACTGAAGACAAAAAAACTGCAAGCATGCAATATCTTAATATGCTTGGCGAGTCATTTACACAGATGCCTGTTACAAAAAAGGTTGTTGTCAGTAACAATCCGCTCGAAAGCATTCTTGAGGAAGTAAAAAAAGATTACGATCTGCTTATAGTTGGTGCAACTGAAAGAAATAAAAATTCTGATATGCTGTTTAATCCTATTGTTGATAATCTTGTCAGGTTATCCCCTTGCATAAGTATTGTTGTTCAGAGAAGTGAAATATCTGAAGATTGGAAACCCTGTAATATCTTGGTACCCACAAACGGAAGCAAAGCATCAAAGCATGCAGCCGAAGTTGCATTTGGAATTGCAAATCTCGAGCAGGATCAGGTTCATATTTTAAATGTTGTTGAAAGCAAGCTGGGGTATTCAGCTTTGGATATTGAAGGCAGCCTTAGAGAAAGGAGATTAACTTTTGCTAATCAGACAGTAGAAGAATTGAAAAAGTTAGGTGAATCTTTTAATGTCAATTCTTTTGCTGAAATAAAAATTGGTGAAGAACCTGATAAAGCTATTCTAAAAATGGCGAAAGAAAGTAATTCTGATTTAATCATTCTCGGAACTGCTGTAAGACCGGGGACAGATAAACTTTATCTTGGACCTCGGGTAGAAAGAATTCTTAACAATGCCCCCTGCCCCGTTTTAGTAGTTAATTCACAATAAAATTTTCTCTGCAACTTTTAGAACTAAGAACCATCATACAGATTAAAAATTTATTTGTTATGATAACCGAAGAAATATTTTCAAAAGCATTAAATTCAAAATATATTATTATTGAAGAACACGAATTGCATACTGTGTTAAAGGATGCTGAGATTTTAAGAGAAGAAGACACTTACCTTTCTGATCATATCCGCTTATTAAAATATAATGGCATTCTGTTTATTCAGGAGATTACTTTTAAGAAAGAAGTATTATTGAGAAAAATGGATTCAATGAAAGATGCTGATTCATTAATTCAGGAACGCCTTGATTATTACGAACGTAAATGGGACGGTTGCGGCTGCAAGATTGATTATTATGAATGAACTTTACTTCTTTGTGTTAAGTAATGATTTTATCCAACTTCAAGTTCGTGTGTCTGAGTATTATGCTCAACGCTGAACAAGAACTTTGCTTTAGGATTTTTTTCCTTAGCACTTGTAATCGAGTATTGAGACTCAGCTAAAAATACAAGTTTGTTATGCTTATCAAAAAATAAATTATGTGACCTTATTCTTTTTAATTCAGCAATATCATCTTCATTTTCATAAACAATCCAGCAGGCTTTATAATAATTTAACGGACGAAACCGGCATTGTGCGCCGTATTCATTCAGTAATCTGTATTCAAGTACATCAAACTGAAGATCGCCAACTGTACCTACCACTTTTCTGCTTCCGTTATTCTGAATAAAAACCTGAGCAAGTCCTTCATCTGTTAATTGCATAATACCCTTATTAAGCTGTTTGGATTTAAATGGATCTTCAAGATGAAGCTCTTTAAATATTTCAGGTGAAAAAGTAGGAATCCCTTTATACATAAAATCTTCACCTTCGGTAATCGTATCACCAATCTTAAAATTACCAGCATCATATAGTCCAATTACATCACCGGGGAATGCCTCATCAATTGTTGTTTTATCCTGTGCCATAAAAGAAGCAGGATTTGGAAATTTTATATCCCGGTTTAATCTAACATGATGATAAAATTTATTTCTTTCAAACTTACCTGAACAAACCCTTAAGAAAGCAATTCTGTTCCGGTGCTTAGGGTCAAGATTAGCATGGATTTTAAAAACAAAACCAGAAAAATGTTCATCGTCCGGATTTATAATTCCGGAAGTTGTATCTCTCGGCTGCGGCTGTGGTGCTATTTTAACAAAAGTATTAAGTAATTCTTTTATACCAAAATTATTAATTGCACTTCCAAAGAAAACCGGAGCCACATTTCCATTTAAATAATCACTTACATTAAAATGATCATAAGCACCTTGAATTAATTCGATATCATCTTTTAGTTTTTTAGCATCATCACCAAACCATTCTGTAAGTTTAGGATCATCTACACCATTAAATCTTTCTATCTCTTCTTCCACTCTTTGTTTATTTGCTTTGAAAAACGAAAATACGTTTTCATAAATATTATAAACTCCTCTAAAACTTACTCCTATTCCCATCGGATATGTTAATGGTTGTACTTTAATTTCAAGTTTTGCTTCAATTTCATCAAGCAGTTCAATCGGATTTCTGCCTTCGCGGTCCAGTTTATTAATAAAAACTATTACGGGTGTGTTACGCATTCTGCAAACATTCATCAGCTTTTCTGTTTGTTCTTCAACACCTTTAACACAGTCTATAACAAGAATTACACTATCTACAGCGGTTAAAGTGCGATAAGTATCTTCTGCAAAATCTTTATGTCCGGGTGTATCAAGCAGATTGATATTATACCCATCATATTTAAAACTTAAAACTGATGTTGAGATAGAAATACCTCTTTGTTTTTCAATTTCCTGAAAATCACTTGCAGCTGTTTTTCTTATTTTATTGGATTTCACTGCACCAGCAATCTGAATTGCACCGCTGAACAGCAATAATTTTTCTGTTAAGGTTGTTTTACCGGCATCGGGGTGACTAATTATCGCGAATGTTTTTCTGTTCTTTATTTCTTTAAGGATATTCATATACTTTTTAATGATTTTATAAACTGATTAAAATAATCGGATGACTTGTAACTACAAGCCTTTTGAGGTTAAAAGAAAAGCTAATAATTTTTTTTCTTATTCATTGCGGTGCAAATATACTGAAATCAGTCCTTAAGTTTAAAAGGATTTTATTTTAGTGTGTCTATAAGCTCTTCATTTGATATATTAAATTCTTCAGGCGATACCTGATAAAAAGCACTGAGCTGACGAATCATTTTCTGCAGCTCTTTACAATCCGGCAGTAATGATGATTTTGCAATTTTTTCAATCGAGATTTTCTTAATAAGGCTGTCATATAAATCTTCTATTTCGTCCTGTGCGATCTGAAAAGTAAGTCCGATATTATCGTATAGCTCCTGTTTGATAGAACTTAATTCCTTATAAGCGCTAAGATGTTTTATAATTACACTGCTGAATGTTTTTAATGTGCTGCATAGTATTTCCGGTTCAAATCCTTCTGCAAATCTTTTAATTGCAATTTCATCTATATACTTAAGCAGCAGGCTTCTGTCGCTGCTTCTTACGGTTGCAAGTAATAAGTGGTATAATGCGCTCATATAACACTGAAAATCGTTAATTGGCATATTTTTATACTTTGAGAAAACACCTTTCGGATTTTCAGTTAAAATTATCTCAACAATATTTGCTAAGATAGCGTCCTTTTGTTCAATCATCTTTTCATAAATCATCAGATTTGCTCTATGTGCAATTCTCTTTAATGCGGCTTCATTTTTTACACGCCATTCATCCGGGTGACTTTTCATTTTTTCAAGCAGAAATAATAATCTTCTGTTAATATGATATCTCGGTTTAGTCTGCCAATCAAGTTCGGAAGTAGTGTATGAAGAATCAACATCAAGTTTTTTATCAATATATTTTACCATCCAGAATTGTTCAAAAGGATTCTCACAGGTAAGTTTAAATATTTTTAAAAGCCTCCTGGCTATCAGTGCAGGATATGCCAGAAACTTAGGCAAGTTAATCGGTTTTATTACTTCGCCATAATAATATCTTGTTGATATTCCGAACAACTCCTTATGAGAGGTTGATCCATTTGGGCTTGCATTATAAATATCAAAGACAGGAAGCTCGTTTGTTTTTAGAATGATAATTTTTATCAGTTCACATAAATCTCTTATATGAATATACGGTATTGCAGATTCTCCCCTGCCGCCGATTATTCTCGATTCAATTTTTCGTGATAACCATGTTGATAGAAATTTATAAAGCGGTGCAAACTCGCACCAGTCGCTGTAAACAGCAGCAAAGCGAACTATGGAGCAATTAAACTTTGCTGAATACTCTTTTACAAATTCTTCCCCTTTCTTTTTACTTATTGCATATTGATACTGTGCATCAGGTGAAGTTTTTTCAGTAATTACTTTTCCGCTTTCCGGAAATTCACAAGCTGCAAGTGAGCTTGCAAAAATGAATCTTTTAATGTTTACCTTTTCTGCAAAGCCGAGTATGTTTTTTGTACCATCAATATTTACTGACTGATAAGCAGGATTATCTTTATAAGTAAAATCATAAAATGCTGCAAGATGCAGTATAAAATCTGCACCGCCATTTTTGTTAACATAATCCGATGCTTCGTTAAGTGCTGATTGATTGGAAATATCACATTGCAGCCAGTGAAGATTGGGATGGTATGGAATATTTGCTTCTTTTCTCGATCGTCTTGCAATGGCAAAAATCAAATATTCTTCTTTAAGAAATTCAATCATATTGCTTCCAACAAATCCGCTTGCACCTGTTATAACTATTGATGGTAACTTATTCATACTTGTCTCAATTAAAATAATTTCCTGTTTCTAATTTTTTATAAAGAAGCAATATCACTATTCCCATTAACATATCTGCAATTGCTGAAGCAATAATCAACCATTGACGGCTTATGAAAACAAAGTAAATTATCAGGAATACTGCTGCAATAAATTTTACTATAACCGAAAATACAACCAGCTGCTTATTTTTAATTAAATTATAAGCTGCCATTCCATAAGCAACGGACATAGCAAAATGAAATACACCGCCTTGTGTTGAAAAAAATCTGTCGTAGGTTGGTAAAAATCCTAAAAACTCAAACGCAGAGGTTGGTAATAAAATAAGTCCTGTACCTACAAAAAAAGAATGGAGCGATACAAGCCAAAGAAAAACAGTGAGTAATTTATCGGGCTTATTAAACATAATAATCCAATCAATAATTACTATGTAAATAAGCTAATAACTTAACTGAATTTCAAGCAATTATTCTCAAGTGTTAATGATTGATTATTGTTTTAACTGAAGAACAAATCAGCGGATTGATGCTTATGAAAATAAACTAAAAATTTCTGAAAGTATTACTTCTATAAATCCCAATAGTTCATCTTTGATTCAAGCGAATGTGGAAAATCCTTTTGGATATCTTTAAGTGTCTGCCGAAGTAAAGAATTATCTTTTGTCTTAATGTAACGAGCCAATTCTCTTTGAAGCAATAGCTTTGGAAAAGATGAATTGTTTTTAAAATCTTCTATATCAAGATCAATTATTTTAATTATATCATCATATCTTCCGCGGGGCATAATGGTCTCTGTTAAACCTAATCGTAAAACTATTCTGAATTCCTCAGGCGGAAGAAAACCATTAAAATGATAATACGAATTTCCATTTGAATCAATAAAATAAATTGATGGAGTCCAGTAAGCGCCAAAATTTCTTCGTACTTCTCTGTCTTTAATAATATCAAGTTTAAGCGGTACGAACCATTCGTTAATATCTTTTTCTACTTTAGGATCCGTATAAGTTAATTTTTCCAGTTTAGCACAACCTCCGCAATTCTCCATTTCAAACTGAAGGAGTATTATTTTACGTGATTTTGCCGCATCTTCTTTTGCTTGTTCAAAATTTGTTAACCAGTTCATTATTCCCTTTCTAAAATTTTTATGTCCTGCTGAAATAATACTTATTAATAATTTTAATTAAGATTTATACCCAACAACAGTTATACTAAAAATTCCGGTCCGTTTTTCTTTGTATTCTTTCATCTGTTCTTTGTTCAGATGCTTTGTTAAAACCTCATCCGGCAGTTCAATAGTCTTGTTCTTTTTGATCTCAATATTTTTGAAACCAGATTTACCGATAATTCTGATATATTCTTCCTGTTGAACAGCACCTGCAACACATCCTGCATACATCTCGGCTGATTCTTTAAGTCCTTGATGCAGTTCTCCTTTAATTACAATATCCGAAACACAAAAATGTCCGCCAGATTTTAAGACACGAAAAATTTCATCAAAAGCTTTTTGCTTATCAGGAACAAGATTAAGCACACAATTACTAACAACCACATCTGCAAAGTTTTCTTCTACCGGCAGGTCTTCAATTTCACCAAATTTAAATTCAACATTTTTATAACCAAGCCTATCAAGATTATAATTAGCTTTGATTATCATTTCATCCGTAAAATCAATTCCAATTACCCTTCCTTCATCACCTGCTAAAGCTCTTGCAACAAATACATCATTACCCGCACCTGAGCCGAGATCAATAACTATATCTCCTTTTTTTATATCAGCAAATTCAGTAGGTAAGCCGCATCCCAAACCAAGATCAGCTTCTGCAACATAGCCTTCAAGATGTTCATAATTATCTTTCATAATTGTGTAGTTAACAATTTTATTGTTCGAAGATCCGCAGCAGCACTTTCTAGCTGATGAAACAGCTATCGCTGCATATTTTTCTTTGACAATTTCTTTCACATTTTTTTGTTCATTCATTTTTTTTCTCTTTCAGTTTAACAGGCACAGATTTTATTAAATAATTTATCAAATTCCTTTTTTGCTTTTTGAAGTGTTTTATTATTAACACAATAACACACTTTAGGAGCATCAACATCACCCTGGATCAATCCAACTCTTTTTAATTCTTTCAGATGCTGCGAAACAGTTGATTGCGAGAGCGGAAGAAGTTCAACAATATCTCCACACATACAAACATTCATATCTGTTAGTATCTTAAGTATGCTTATCCTTGCCGGATGAGACAGTGCTTTTGCAATATCAGCCAGCCAGATATCCTCAGCTTTAAATTCTTCTCTTTTGGCAACAGCCATATTATTTCCCTTTTCGTTTATCGTAAATATACGATAGATAAATAATTAAGGTCAAGTAAAATTTATCTGCAATTTGGTTATACTTTTTAATCAGTCTAATTTTGATCAGCTATTATTTTAAAAAAGGTATTATGAACTGGTATATTGAATTCGTAAAAGAGTATCCGATAATTTCAGCAATGATTCAATTTGCAATACTTGGAACTCTTGGCGATATGGTTTCTTATTGGTTAATCACAAGAAAAGCTCAACTGCCTTATAAACCTTTTGTTCTTGTTTTAAAAATGTCAGAATGGGCTGTGCTTGCAGTGTTTATAAAATATGCTTTTATCGGTTTTAACGGATTTGTTGACAGTTTAATTGAACAAAATTTTTTACCGCAATTATCGGGACTCGGAAAATCATTTTCAATTTCAACTACTATGAATTTACAATTCGGACCGTTTTTGGTTTTAATGCATAGATTGCTTGATAATTTAATAGCGCGGCAGAACAACTGGAAAAATATTGATAAAGGATTTTATTCTTTAATCTGGTTCTGGATTCCTGCACATACCATTACCTTTATTTTACCAAAGGAGTTTCAAATAGGATTAGCTGCACTCTGGTCGCTGGCTCTTGGAATTATTTTAGGTTTTTATAACAGAAAATAAAATCGCTGTAATATTAGCATCTCAAGCTACTGCTAACAAAAAATCAGTTTGATCTAAAGCTGCTTTATAGAATTAATAATATCACTGCCGAGATCTATTGTTATCACTTTCCTTTTATTATCAAGTAAAGCTTGTCTGTCGCCTAATGCCTGGGCTTTAATCAATACTCCAAATGTTATCGATGTTTTTTCCTCACCTATATTTTCCGGGATCGGAAGATCATCTTCTATCTCCGAAACAAACTGGATAAAATATCCGTTGCCTGAATCACCTTTGTGAAGCTGACCGGTTGAATGAAGAAATCTCGGACCGAAACCAAGTGTTGTTGCAGTTTTATACTTCTTCTGAATTTTTGTTCTCAGGTTTTGTAAAGCTTCGGTTATTTCCTGGGTTGGATTAAGATAAGCCTGAATAGCAATATAATTTGTTCCGCCTCTGCAATCGGATAAGAATAATGGCAATGTTTCAGGAATCAATTTTGATTTAACATTTCCATAAACTTTTATACCTTCATCTTCAAGTGTTGGAGTTAGCTCAGGCAGCTTTCCGTTTTCCTGATAATCTTTTACCATTTGTCTGGCAACAACTTTTGCCTGTTCAACATTCGGTTGATCAAACGGATGAATTTGCAAAACCCATCCTATAACGGCAGTTGCAAATTCCCACAAAAAATACTGCTTACCTAATTCAAGTTTGTTTTCGATTTCAATTTCAATGATTGGAAAACCGGCATTTTTTATTTTAACAGTCTTATCATCATAAGCTGTATCACTTTTAAATTTTAAATAAACAAACAATCTATCATTTGAATAGAATACAGGGTCTTCAATTACTTCCAAATCAACTGGAAGAATTCCTTTACCGGTTTTACCTGTGCTTTCAGCAATCAACTGTTCCAACCATGCACCCAGATATTTTAATTCCGGCGATATAATAAACGTAAGTTTATCAATTCCTTTTTTACCAAGTCCTCCGATTATTAGACCAATTTGTGCGGCAATGTTTGATGAAAATTCAACTCCTGATTTTCTACAGTCTGTTACCTCTTCCTCTGCAGCAGATAAAATCTTTTCAATATCAACTCCAACTAACGCAGCCGGAACCAATCCAAATAACGACAAAGCAGAAAATCTTCCTCCGATGTTCGGGTCGTTTAAAAATACTTTTCTGAACTTTAGTTCCTCAGCAATTTTTTGCAGCCCGCTTCCAGGATCAGTAATAGCAGCAAAATGATTACCTGCTTCATCTTCGCCTAAAATGTGACAGGCAAAATTGTAGAAGAACTTCATAAAAGAAAAAGTTTCAACCGTTCCGCCAGACTTAGTAGAAACGATATATAATGTTTTATGCGGATCAAATTTTTTTGCATAATCCATTACAACTTCCGGATGAGTTGAATCAATTACAGCCAAATCCAGAAATCCCTCTTTTACACCAAATGTTAATCTGAAAACTTCGGGAGCTAATGATGATCCGCCCATTCCCATTAATAAAACATGCGTATATCCGGCTACTTTAACATCATAAACAAATTCATAAATTTCTTTTAATGACTTTCGGCTTATTTCAACACTATCGAGCCAGCCGAGTCTGTTTGATATTTCTTCGGGATTCTTATTCCAGACTGTAAAATCCTTTTCCCATATTCTGTCAATTACCTTTTCCTGATTCAATTTATCTGTTAATTCATCAATTGTTTTTGAATATTCACCAATCAAATATTTGAATGACATTGTCTATCCTTTCAGATTTAAAATTTTTCCAGATGAAATATAATGATAGATTGTCCTGAAATAATAGTTAGTTGTTTTTATGTTCATTCATTAAATTGTCTCACCATTTAGTAAATATTTATTTGAAAAAAATATCTAACAAAACAACCGTCTCCTATTTTATCTTTATTTGGATTGTTGCGGCATTCCTTTTAGAATCCAGTGATCTGTGGATTTCTGTAAATTTATATAACCCTGCTTCATTTTGGGCTATGTTGTTAGAAAAGTATGGAGAGATTCCCGGACTTCTGACTGTTCTTATTGGTATGCATATTTATATCGTAACCTTAAAAGCTTCATCCAACATAAAAACAATTTTATTTACAGCATTCCTTCTGACTACAATTTCACTGATAACAATTTATATTTCTTGGGTGCTCTCTTTGGCACTAACCAATAGCTCTGTATTTTTTAATTCAAACAGAAATTATTTCTTTCTTGCCGCCATTCTAATCAACATTTTTATTTCATTACTTTTTAAGAAGCGTTATAAATTTTCAAAAAAGTCTATTCTGTTTTCACGATTATCATTTAAAATGTTTTTTTACGGATATCTTGTAATTATACAGCCGCTTAAAATATTTTGGGGAAGAATAAGGTTCAGGGATTTAGCTGAAAAATATTCTGATTTTACCGCATGGTATATCCCAAACGGAATAACCGGTAATCAATCATTTCCTTCAGGGCATGCAGCAATGGGGTTTGTTCTGATGGCACTGTTTATATTTGTAATGGATAAATCATTTATAAAAAGAATATTTTTTAAGGGGATAGTTATCAGTTATGCAATAGCTGTTTGTATAAGCAGGGTTATAATTGGTGCCCACTATACTTCTGATGTTTTATTTGGAGCAATGATAATGATTATCGCTTTCCTTTTGATAAAACAAAATATTATCAGTGCAGTAAAAAATTAAATTTATTCAGAACTGGCTTTGTTTTTCTTTTGATAGTTTTTGATGGTTATAAGTCCTACCGGTCCTTCATATATACCACCATCTCTGAAACCATCGTAAACCCTAACCGCTATTGTATTTTCAACTCCGGGTTTTAATATTTTTGAGGGAACAGAATAAACTCTTTTAACCTGATACTCATCATCTTTATTAAATTCTGTTGGTATGTCATTAAAATTCCAATTACCAGTAAAGCCAACCAACACGCCGTTTACAAAGGTCTGATCTATATCATCAATCTTCCCTAATAATAAAATCATATTTTCACCATCAAATTCCTTAGGCACTAAAAATGTTTTTTTATACCATGCAAAACCATCATAATCCTGATAACCTTGAATATCCCAGTGAGCAGGAACCATCAATTGTGTTGTTTTAATATCCTCTGTCTTCCCTTTAAGAAACAAAGAATCATCTCCGGTTCTGAAACTCCAGATACCACTTAAATTAATATCCGGTTCAAATCCGCTGTCTGAAATATACAAACCAATCTTGCCGCTTATAATTCCTCCATCAAGTTCATTATCATAAACTCTTACCGCAATGATATTCTCACCTTTTTTGTTTAAGTATTCTTTCGGAATGTAGTATTTCCTGTAAGCATCATAAGCAGTTCTGTAATTGGGCGGCAAACCTCCGGATAAACCAATCAGGTTTCCATTTATAAAAGTTTGGTCAGCATCATCTACATATCCAAGTACAAGGTATAGCTGATTATCAGATAATTCATTGGGCAATTTAAAAGAAGTTCTGTACCAGGCATATCCATTATATCCCTGAAAGCCTTGATTTTCCCAGCGAGCAGGAACATGAATTTCTTCCCAATTGTTGTCATTAAAATTTTTTTCTTTCCATTTAAGATCATCACCAAGTCTGAATTTCCATTTGCCTGATAAATCTAAAACCATTTTTTCTTTTATACCGTTATCTTGTATTAAATTACTTTGCTCTTTACAACCGAAGAAAAGAAAAATCGTAATTGGTAAAAGTATTTTTAATGGATTCAGGGATTTCATTTTATTTTTATTTATTTTCTTATTGAACATAAGCTAATTAATTATTAAAGGTGTTATTACAAAGTAAACTTTTGTAAAAAGTTGTCACCGCAAGGACACCTTTTACTGATTAAAAATAATTAAATAATCTAAGGACAAGATGAAAAATACAATAATAATATTTACTCTTATTCTCTTTGTTTCAATATACCCTCAGAATAAAAATAACAATGTTGATTCAATTCTTTGGCAAAAGGCTGAACAAATCTGCAAAAATAATTTACTTATCGATACTCATATTGATTTACCTGACTGGCTTTATGATGAATGGTTTGATGTTTCAAAGGAAACTGATAAAGGTGAAATTGATTACCAGAGAGCAATCAGGGGCGGATTAGATGTCGCATTTATGTCAATTTATACTTCTCCAGGCTTAGAAGCTAAAGGTAAGTCAAAAATCAAAGCCGACTCAATGATAGCTATTGTTCATAAAATAGTTAAACTTTGGCCGGATAAGTTTTACTTTATAAGATCAACTTCCGATATAATCAGTAACATTAATAAGAACAAAATTCTACTAACAATGGGAATGGAAAACGGTTCGCCGATTGAACATAGTTTAGATAATTTAAGAGAGTTTTATGATAAAGGTGTTAGGTATATTACTCTTGCTCATTATAAATGGAATCATATTTCAGACTCAGCAAATGATCCTGAAAAAAAATGGAATGGACTTAGTCCGTTCGGAGAAGAAGTTGTTAAAGAAATGAATCGGCTTGGAATGATGGTTGATATTTCACACGTAAGCGACAGCACTTTTTACGATGTGATAAAATTAAGTAAAGCTCCGGTTATTGCATCACATTCCTGCTGCAGATTTTTTACACCCGGTTACGAAAGAAATATGAATGATGATATGATAAAAATACTTGCTGAAAACGGAGGAGTCATTCAATTGGCTTTTGCAAATTTTTTTCTAAAAAACGATACATATCAGGCTTACACAACGGGAGAGGAAAATATTAAAAAGTATTTGAGAGAAAATAGAATTGATTCTAATTCTGAATTAGCCTGGAAATACGAGGAACAATACTGGAAAGACAATCCTCTTCCGCCAGCAACTGTAAAAGATGTTGCGGATCATATTGATCATATTAAAAATTTAGTCGGGATTGATTATGTTGGGCTTGGTTCTGATTTTAACGGTACAGGCGGTATGCTTGCGGTCGGGTTAGAAGATGTTTCAAAATATCCCAACCTTGTTTATGAACTTCTGCTGAGAGATTATACTGAAAATGAAATTGCAAAAGTCCTTGGCGGTAATTTACTTAGAGTGTGGAAAGAAGTTGAACAGACTGCTGCACGATTAAAAAATGAAAAGTAACTGCCATCACTGAGCAGTTACTTTTTTATCAGAATTATTTTCAAAGTAGCCTTTACATATTGCCCGGCTCATCTGTTTTACTTTTAAACTTTTATCATAAATGGAAACTGCTTTTAATTCAGTCATTCCCTTTTCACTATTCATTCTGAAAAGTGCCAAACCTATCAGTATTTTTACATCAGGATTACTTTCAACCTTCAATTGCTTTATCAGTTCATCTTCAAGATCAATAAATCTGTATTTACCTGCCAGATAAACAGCGCTTTCCCTTACTCCGGTATTTTGGGAATGAATTGCAGTAATTAAATTCTGCTTTGCATATTTGTGATTAGACAAATCATTAACTTTATGATTTTGAGCCATTGTTGTAGAAATCATCAAAGTGAATAATATTAAAACAATCAGGGTTGAGTAATTTTTTGCTGCAAATAATCTCGTTTTCATTTTGAATCTCCTTAAAATAAATTGATAAAAAACATCCAAGCTTCTGGTTCAAAACTACTTTAAGGAATTGTAACCGGTGTCATTTCAAAGTAAAGAGATGTAAAGAAATGTCATGATAATTTAGAGTGCAGAATTAAAAATGAATAATTAACAATGAACAATTGAGATTTACCAATTGAACATTTAACATCGAACATTTTTATAATATCAGCTTATATCCGATTCCGTGAACAGTTAATATTACCTGCGGATGATTCGGATCAATTTCAATTTTTTGTCTAAGTTTTAAAATAAAATTATCTACTGTTCTTGTAGTTGGGGTTTCGTCATAACCCCATATTTCAGTAAGCAAGTTATCCCTGCTCACTGTTAAGTTACGGTGTTTCCAAAGATATCGTAAAATTTCAAATTCCTTGTGAGACATTGCCACATCTTTATTTTTAAATTCTGCCTTATAGCTGTTAAAATCTATAGTAAGCTTTCCGATTTTAATTTCGCGTTGTTCATTATCCATTATCAGACTGTCACTTCTCCGTAGAATTGCTTTTACCCTTGCAAGCAGCTCTCTTAAGCTGAAAGGTTTGGTAACATAGTCATCAGCCCCAATTTCAAGCCCAACCACTTTGTCAATTTCCTCGCCTTTAGCAGTGAGTAAAATAATCGGGGTTTTGATTCCATTTTTACGTGCTTCTTTACACACATCAAAACCGGATTTCTTGGGCATCATTACATCAAGAATGATAAGATTATAATTATCCGCTAAAATTTTTTTTAATCCTTCATCGCCGTCATTAGCAGTTTCAACATCATAACCTTCAAATTCCAGATTATCTTTTAAACCGGTTCTCATATTTTGTTCGTCATCAACAATTAATATTTTAGGCATCTTTATCTCCGATATCTTATTAAGAACCTGAAGGAAACATTAATTTAAAGCTGCTTCCTTCACCTGATTTACTTTTAAGAATAATCCTTCCTTTATGCGCATCCATAATTTGTTTAACAAGTGTAAGCCCAAGACCTGTGCCCTTTGTAGTATGGATTAGCCCGGAAGTAACACGATAAAATTTATCAAAAACTTTTCCCTGATCTTTTTCTGATATCCCGATACCTTTATCAGAAATTTCAATAAATACAAAACGATCCTCGCTGCCGATTGTAATTTTAATAAATTTATTCTCTGTGCTGTACTTAACTGAATTATCAATAAGATTAACAACAGCTTCTGAGACTGCTTCACGATCAGCCATCACTTTTGGAATATTGATACCTGGTTCATATTCAAAATCAAATCCTTTATTATAAAGATGATAGCTGTAATTCTGATAAATCTGAATGACAATTTCATTCAGATCTTCTTCAGCAAAGTTAAACTTACGTTTACCTGCTTCCATTTTAGAGAAGTTAAGAATTGAATTAACAATTTTCCCTAAACGGTTAGATTCACGACTTATTATTGAATAATATTCCTTTTTCTTTTCTTCGGTTTTAACACGATCCATCTCAAGAGTTTCTGCAAACATGCTGATTAAAGAAAGCGGAGTTCTTAATTCGTGAGAAACATTTGAAACAAAATCGGCTTTTGCTTTAGCTAGTTCAAGTTCCTTATTTACTGCACTGTAAACAAACCAAACAGCAGCAATCAAAACGATAAATAATATTCCGATTAGAATAAAACTATCTTCTGCCCGTTCCTGCACAAGATCTTGTACTGATTTTCCAACAAGTGAAATTCCAAGATTATAATCCGGAAAAATCCACAAAGGTTTCTGAGCCTGAATTGGTTTCTTATCAAAATCTTTTGTTGAATTGTACTGATAACCTGTTAAGGGATTGATAACAGAAATAATGAATTCATTTTTAGCAACTTCCTGTAAACGCGGAGAAAGTATTTCAGTAATAAACTCCCTTGGATTTATCACAACGCCATAAATTCTGCCGGGATGTTTATTTGTTCCAGTAAAAATTAATAGAGCCTGATCAGCAGAGCTGTCTAAGTCAATCGGTTCAATTTTTCTGTAGCCCTGGTTACGATAGTCATACAATTTGTGTATTTGATCTTTGTGCCGAAGCAGCACTCGTTTAAAAGATAAATCAGATGAATCGGGATTTGAGATCTTAAAATCATTTCTAAAAAAGAATTTTAAATGATTATCCTCCAGACTATCAGCAATAAAAATAAAACTAAACTTACGATTATTATTTACAATTGAATTAAGAATGTCATTTTCAGATTTCTGATCCTTAGCTGATTCAATGCCGGATATAATATCATTTACAGCTGCTCTAACAACATCTTCGGAATACTGATTAACCGAAAAGAGTATCGCCTGAAGCTGATTGTTGTAAATTTCTTCAAGCACTTTCTCATCTTTACTCAGCTTTTCAAACTCATTATATAATAAAAAAGCTATAGGCAAAATAATAATCAGTGTAAGTATTAAGCCTATTTTTTTCATTTGACAATTTATTTTTTATTTAATTGTTCAGTTACTTTTGCTTTTACAATATCTTTTAATGATTCATAAGTATGATTTTCAGGTTTAACAGGTTTTAGAAACCTGACATTAATCTTCTTCCATGGTTTCGGGAAATGTGTACCTCTTGGCAAGGCATCATAAGCACCTTTTATTACTACAGGAACAACAGGCACGTTTAGTTCCCGGCTAAGAATAGCAAATGTTTTTTTAAAATCACCTATATCTCCGCTGATCGTTCTTGTTCCTTCCGGAAAGATGATAATATTTTTTCCTCGCTTTAACACCTCAGCAAGTTTTTGCAATGAAGTTTTAAGATCATTAAGATCCATAACGATAACATTATGTTTATTTGCAATAAACTTCAGAAGTTTATTCTTTACATGTTTTTCTTTTGCATAAAAATAAGTCTGCTTTAACAATTTATTTTTAAGAAAAACAGCAACAAACAGCCCGTCAAAAAAGCTTTGATGATTTGGTGCAAGAATAAATGGACCTTCGGGAATATTTTCCAACCCTTCGCCTTTTAATCTGAAATACAATTTAAGAAATACCTTTGCACTGTTTTTCATTGCATTATGAGTAAACCAGCTTTTAGGCAGATCAAGATTAAAATGTTCTTTAAATATTTTGCCCCAATCAATTGCTTCGATGCTAAGTTTTGTTTTTTTATCTTTTACATTTTCAGCAAGCTTAACAACATTAGAAAACCCTACCAGTTCAGACTCCGTATATTTTATCCCGAAGTTAGATTCAAGGTAAACACCAAGATTAACTTTATCCAATGAATCCAATCCAAGGTCTATCTCCAAATGATCTGAGGGATTGACTTTTATTTCCTTCTGCTGCTGCAAAAATTCCTTAATTAAAATGTATTCCTGAAATGTTGGTTCACTTATATTCTTAATTTTTTCTTCAGAAACCTGTTCAAGCTGGGGTAATAAAAATCTTTTTAGCTTCAGCAATCTGGTTCGAGGTAATGGTTCTTTAATCAAACTGAATTTCATCACCTTTTTATATGGTGTAACTGACTGATTATATTTATCAATAACTTCCCATTTAATCATCTCACCAACATTTTCAACTCCAAGCTGCTTTGCCTTTTGATAATCAGGATAAATAACAGCGTGAAGTAAATCAGATTTTTCAAAGACACCAATCTCGGTAATTACTTCACTCATATTTAATATTTTATCTTCGATCTCTTCGGGATTAATATTTTTTCCGTTGGATAGAACTATTATTTCTTTCTTTCTGCCTGTGATAAATATTCTATTATCATCATTCAGATATCCAAGGTCTCCGGTATATAGCCATCCGTTTTTTAATATTGCAGATGTTTCCTCAGGACGGTTATAATAACCTTGCATAACATTTCTGCCGCGGGTTACTATTTCGCCTTCAATAATTTTTACTTCATTAGTTTTTAACGGTTGTCCGGCAGAGCCAGGCAAAACTTTTCCTGGTCTTGTAAAAGTTATCATAGGTGCACACTCTGTCATTCCAAAGCCTTCAAGTATTTCGAATCCAAGTGTCAGATAATCCTTTGCAACATCTTTATCTAACGCAGCACCGCCGCTAACAAGATATTTAATTCTGCCTCCGAACTTCTTTTGTACTGAACCGAATATCTTTCTTGAAAATGCTAATGAGTTTTTCTTTTGTGCAATTTTGAATAAAAGTTTTGCTATTCCGCTCTTATCGATTTTATCTCTTATCCCTTTACGGATAAGATTGTATAAACGAGGTACACCGATAATTATTGTAATGCCTTGCTGCAGAGTTGCCATAATATCTTCCGAAGACATTGATGGAGAAAAAATAATAGTGCCTCCAACACCCAGGGGAATTATCATTGTTCCCATCAAAGGAAAGATATGATGAAGAGGTAAAAGGACTAATAATCTGTCATCGCTTCTGTAAATATTAACATCAGTTGTAACAGCTTCAATATTTGCGAGGAGGTTATCATAAGAAAGCATTACACCTTTCGGTGAACCGGTTGTACCCGAAGTGTAAATAATTACTGCCGTATCGTTAGGATCAGGTTCCGGCAAATTTGAAAAAGATATCACTTCATTAATTCTAATATCATCAAGATTTATTTTCTCAATTTCATAATTCAATTCACTGATAGATTTTTCAAGGACTTCCTTTGTACCATCCGAGTAAAAAATAACTTCAGGTCTGCAATCATTTAAAATAAATGCAACGTCATCAGACGATGACATAAAATCAATCGGTACTGCAACAGCTTTTTTCATCCAGGCAGAATAAAATGCATAGACCCATTCAAATCTGTTTTCAGAAAATATTGCTGCCTTAGTTAAATTTTTATCTGGAAGAAGTGCTGAATAAGAGTTGATTTTTTTTATTAATTCGTTGTAATCAACCTTTTGATCCTTATAGATCATTGCTGTTTTGTTATGGTCCTTTAAAAACAAGTTTTTCCTTTTAGTAATGAATCTTTAGTTCTAAAATATTAAATAATTATCTAAATACCTGTTACTAAATTTTAAGGTTGTTTTACTTTTAAATTGAATTCATCAGAAATTTTTGGTAAGTATAACCAGCAACTTTTAAGAAAGTTATGGTTCAAACCAGAGAACAGATTATAGCTCAAAAAAAAGTCCAATTAAAAGTAATTGATTTGGCTTTAGGAATATTAGTTGGTTTACTTTATGGATATGCAATTGATAATCTTATTATTGGACTTGTAATTGGGATTGGAGTTGGATTTTTTAAATGGATAAACAGTATTCCTTTCTGGGGTCTTTTCATTCTTACCATCGTTTATTGGTTTATAATCATCTTTATTAAATGATATAACACCTGATTATTGTCTAATCTGTGAGCGATTTTTTGTCCCCTTTTTGTGTAATGTCTTCATGGTAAGAGATGAAATTATATCTCGTTAAATTTCTTATTACTCTTAATGCTGTAACCCCCTGCAGCTTTTGCTGATTGGAACACGGATTGAGCAGATTAAACTGATGTTAACTGATTAATCAATTTTCTGTTAATCTATTAAACTCTTGCTGGAAATAATTTTAATGCAGATTTAAGCTAAGTACTCTAAATCAAATTTACTATTTTATTAAATGTGCTTAAGGTTTTGGTAACCTGTCTAAAATATACTGAGCATTCCAGTAGAGAAATTTCCAGCCCTCAATTGTTACAAAACGTGCATCTGAGTTAAGTGAGTCTCTGTAAACATTATCCACTAATTCCTGAAATGCTTTTACCTGCACTCTGCAAGCAAGTGAGTCTCCGTTTTGTAAATTTGTTTTTGCTGTTGTTAAAATGTTTTTTAATTCGTTTGAGAAATTAAGATCGCCGAGCCAGAAATATGATTTTACGGTATCAACTATAAACAATAATGAGTCTATCATATCACTGATTGGCGTTGTAGAATCCGGTCTTGCTGGTTGAAAATCTTCTAAACTAGAACGTATATGAAATAAAGCTACATCATTAGTTTCGACATAAAACCAATTCTTAATAAAATTTATCCACATCGGTGATAAATAACCCCTTATTGAAAAGTCTATGTCCCCTTCAAATAGATATGGAATATAATCTGACCGTAAATCATCGTCGAGTTCTAGAGGAATTACCCAAATGCTTCTTTCCATCTGGTGCTGTGGATCTAGAACATCTAGTTCTTTAAAAAAGTTATAACGTGTAAAACCATCAGACTCAAAGAATCTTTGTTCTAATAATTCAATTGTATAATTTTTATCCAGTTCAGCTAAATTTCTTGCAGCAGAAATTACTTTATAAGAATCAGAAGAGTCTCTTACAACACCAGATAGATGATTTATTACTTCTTCCCTAAATCTTGGATCAAGTCCATATTGGCTTAATAGACTAATACCAACGTTTGTATCCTGTTGATTATTAAAAATTCCCTTTGCCAAATCAAAATAATTTAATTGTCCAACTTCAATCAAATAACTTATGGCATTAATTTGTAATGATAGGTTACTTGAATACAAAACTATTGAATCCATACCTAATATAGCCGATGACTCGCCTAAATATCCCTTAATTCTCTGATAATCAAAATAATTATTCCAATTGAAAAACTGATCATTTTTATCTCCCCAAAAGGCAATCCTTTCCAGTATAAAATCTTTTGCTGTTTGCCCTTCATAAATAGCTAACAGTATGGCTGCACAGTTAAACTCTGTAGTATATTTTAGACTATCAGCCTGAAGAATATTGTACAGATTTGCTGCAGAAGTATCGCCCCTAACACCTACAATATGATAAGTGCTGACTTCCATTTCCCATAATGATTGTGCATTTGCCTTACTTAGAATTAATAAACAAGCAATCAGGAAAAATTTTAAGTGCGATTTCATAAAAACCTCTTTTTTACCAAGATTTATTTGTTGCCCAATTTTGAATTCTATTTCTAATGATTTTATATTCTGGTCGAACATACTGATCACAATCCAATTCCTCATTTTTCTTTTCCCAATCTTTTAAATTGTCATATCTGAGGAAACAATTTGATATTTCATTTGATGTAAATACTCTAATAGATTCCTCTTTCGAACTAAGAGCGTCTTCAGGGCAAGAATATTGAGATTTGTCAAGAATCCAACTATTAAACAAGTCTAAAAAGAACTTGTTAAAAGTATTTACTACATAAACTGAATCAATCTGAAAGTGTTTATTCTCATGTTTTAGTATTCCACTTTCGAATGCGTACTTATGTGATTTTTTACCTGGTTGGGAATAGGATCCTTTTTCCCAATAGTCTAGATCGCTTAATAATATAGCATAATCACTCTTACTTTGTATTTCTGAGTTTAGAATAGTTGTATCTATTCCATCACCTAAATCGATATAGCCCTCAAAACAAGCTGACGAAAAAATTGGAATTCGTAATTCTTCAAATTTGATAATCCATCTTTGCTCTATCTCATTTAAACACAAATTAATTATCGCACTTGAAGAAGGTGTCCAATCATAATTTTGTCCAAATTCTTTCCCTAAATACATTCCTGGAATAATAAATGTAATCCCCTGTACATTATTATTTCTTTTAAGTTGGCAACCTGCAACTATATAATTTGGCGCGTTTGGATTACTAGGTTCAGGGTAGAAATAACTAAAGTTTTTATATTTTTCAATCCACAAGGGATTGAATGTTTGCGGTTGTGGATTATTACAAACCAGAATCTCCTCATCGCACTCATCCCCCACAACTAAAATAGCATCATCTCTATAATTCCAATAAATCTCTCCAATAAAACAATAAGCTGCTGTGTTTTCTTTAAGTGGTTTTTGCTGCTGTGTTGGATAGTTTATTTTACCGGCTATTCTCATATCCAGTCTTTCTCAACTTTTGTGCAAAACAAAAACATTGATTCCTGAGAATTTGAATAAAGGATAATTTTTATTTGAAAATATTTACCTGATAATTATACTCTTATTTACCGATATCTTGTAATGCTGTAACCCCCTGCAGCTTTCGCTGACTAGAACACGGATTGAACAGATTAAACTGATGTTAACTGATTAATCAATTTTCTGATTATCCTTTTAACTCTTGTTAGAAATAATTTTAATGCAGATTTAAGCTAAGTACTCTAAATCGAATTTACTATTTTATTAAAAGTGCTTAAGGTTTTGGTAACCTGTCTAAAATATATTGAGCATTCCAGTAGAGAAATTCCCAGCCCTCAATTGTTACAAAACGCTGATCTGTATTTAGTGAGTCCTTATAAACATTATCCACTAAATCCTGGAATGCTTTTACCTGAACTCTGCAAGCGAGTGAATCTCCGTTTTGTAAATCTATTTTTGCTGTTGTTAAAATGTTTTTTAGATCGTTTGATAATGTTAAATCGCCGAGCCAACTAAGAATAAATACCTGATTAGTTATTGAAATCACAGTATCAATACAAACGCGGATGGTACTATTATCATTAAATAACGCAGGAACCCCTTCCTCAATCTCGAATTCCATAATAGCTCTTATAGCTTCATCCGTTTCATCATTTAAATATTCTTTAACAAACAGATAGTTTGAAATACTTCCTAATCCGTAAAGTAATATTTTCGAAATGTGAAGTCTTATTTCTTTATCATTCTCTATTAATAAAAATGCTTTCAATAAGCTATCTGCATTAAACTCATCATGATACTTACTTAAATACTCATTAAGCAAATAAAAACGATTTGTGCTTGAGCTATCTACTTGATAAGCCTGAATCAATACAGGAACGATTTCACTACCAATCGCTGCTTCCAAATTAATTACTGCATCATTTCTGTAGTACTCATCCTCTGCATTATAAATGATATTTATAAGCAAATCTTTTGCAATCGCAGAATTTGTTGGAGAGTTTTTTGCCATTTTTGATAACGGTTTAATGAACTTACTACTAAATTCATTTATGCTATAAACTTGAGCAAGTTCAAAAACATAGTTTTCCTTGGAAAAATCCCCAAAACTAAAAAGAACATCGGCAATCTCAACTAGTTCCTCTGGTACAAAAGGCCCACTTTGATATGCTTCAAAATACTTTGATTGGTCGTATGGATTCTGTTCAAGGGTATCAATTAATCGATATGCATAATTATTTGTTAAATTTGAATTTAGGTGCAATAATACCCTTAAAGCAAGTGATTGGTTACTTCTTGCAATATCCCAGAAGTTTTCTTCCAAATAGTCTCTAGTATCGATTAGATCATATCCAATAATATTAAATAAAGCCCCTTGTTGAATAGTTAAACTTGAATCATTCAGCATTATTAAAGCTTTTTCCGTAAGTAATTCTTTGTTTTGTGAATATGTGTTCTGATAACTGTCGATTATTAATATTACAATCAGATAAATCATTATATTTTTCATTTTATAATTCCTTTTAATCTTCAAAAGTATTTTTCCACTTGTAAAATGCTTTCCATTTATCCTTAAATGTGTACTTACAGTTTGTTAGTGGTGATTCATTTGGGGGAAGGTTCTTGTCCTTCCATATCTTAATAAGTGCTTTTTGATATTCAGTAATTGTTTCTTGAACAAGCGAGTTCCATTGCGTATAATTTTCATTTTTTCGAAAATCTGATGTTCTCTTGTTATTTTCTTTTTCTAAGTCCTTCGCAAACATTTTAAATAAATTTCGATAATAATTTTTCCCTTCATTGATTGCAGAAATTAAATTTGTAAAATTATTTCCACAATTTGGGTTATACTTAAAATGTTGTGCATAAGTTAATAGTTTACCATTAAAGATCTTTTTATGATCTAGAACTGTTTTGATATCTATTTCAAAAAACTTTTTGTGTACGTGTTCATGAATAATTGTCTTATCAACGAGATGATAAAACTTGGGCAATGGGAGTTTAGAATCTAGAAAAGGATAGGGTCTCGCATTCTCAAAATCAATTAATGTTGCACAAACATAATCTTTAGGGATTGTTTCCAGTTGAAGCTTACTGGTAATTTTTGTTAAGCTAATCTGATCCAAACACAGAGCAACGTAAACGTTTAATTTTATTGTATGATCTTCACCCTCAGAAGAAATTAAGAACTGCCATCCACCATTTCCATTATTAGCTAGCTTATTAAAACATGCATCTACCTCGTATTGAACGAAAAAATCTCTATCATATATTAGAGAACTGTATGCCGGAGAAACAAATTTACCATCAAAAGGGATAACCATTACCCCAGCAGAATTTTCATAACAGAGATTAAGTCCTTTTACAACATTTTCATAAATGGGTTTTGCTTTAATTTTAAGCGGTGGAAAAATAAGTATAGAGGGGCAACCGTAAGAATCGCACTCATCCCCCACCATCAGAATACCATCGCTTGTTTTTTGTAAATCAATCTCTCCAATAAAACAATAAGCTGCTGTGTTTTCTTTAAGTGGTTTTTGCTGTTGTATCGGATAGTTTATTTTACCGG
>Ga0208462_1000222_pt1 | contig 72703 bp, 65 predicted proteins | sample AD_SCU001_MetaG_FD_184452 | JGI IMG/M metagenome (GOLD analysis project Ga0208462, IMG submission 184452) | Active sludge microbial communities of municipal wastewater-treating anaerobic digesters from China - AD_SCU001_MetaG (SPAdes) (version 2) | ecosystem: Engineered > Bioreactor > Anaerobic...
GGGCAGTGCGTGGCGATACCCGGTGGAAAGCCGTGCCAGGAAGCGGTATCGACGCCGGTTTCCCGAAAGGATAGACAGGGGAGAACCGCCCCGGAACTGGTTTCTCGCCGGGATCCCCCGTGCAGTGGACCGTGGGGATATCGCCATCGGGGGAGGGGGCCGGGGAGGGGGCATTCCCCCTCCCCACAGGCAGGTACCCATAAGTTTCTCTCCAGCCTCCCCGCAGGTGGGTACCCGGGCGTTCCTCCCCAAAGCCCCCGCCCCCCCCTCGGGGGGCGAGGACGGTGCATGGGGATACCCGGGAAAATCCGTGCCCGGGGATGCAACCCCCCGGACAGTGTGAAAAAAAGATCATACTCTCCTCTGTTGAGAGTGCCGGTAATTGAGAATCGATGTACGGGATGCGATCTTCCGGAACGAACAGGCAGGGGTTCGACAGAACCGTCTCACGCGAAGCGCAAGCGATCCGCATGCTTCGGGCTGCGGTGGTCCGCCCGGACCGGAGCGGGAGCAGGATGTTCCCGCGCTCACCGGTGGGCGCAGGGTTCGTCACTGCTCCTGCCTTCGCCACCGCAGGAGCATCAAGAGATACTGCTGCACCATCTCTTTTGCTCTCTCGACGGGCATCCCGGGGTTTGAGGCCATCATCGGCGCATACCGCTCGGCCGCCTGCTCCCGCGTAAGATCCGGTTCGGTGTAAGCGCCGTTCCGGTAGCAGTAGGCGCAGCTGTTCACGCTCCGTATCCCGTCAGCCTCCGTCCCGGCGCCCTCATCCCGGGCAAGTGGCATCCCGCAACTCCCGCAGACCGCGATCTCCCTCCATACGATCTCCTCAAGGGATCGACGGACGCACCGGAGATGAACCTTCGTAGATGACCCGGGAGGAGATACGGCCGCACCGGGCCCGGGCGGTCCTGCTCCCGGGGCAGCAACGCCGCTGTGACCACTTAAGCTCGAAGGGAACCGCCCTACCCGCGGGGCGGGAACCTGAGCGTCATCCTGCCGGCGTCGCCCGTGAGGGCCGCGTCCGGCTGGAGTGCACGGGCGTAGCCGGCAAGGTAGGGCGCGGCCACCCGAACGTCCGCGAAGGTCTCCTGGAGCGCTGTGCCGTTGCCGCCGATGGTGATGACCATGCTCCCATCGGCGGTTTCCCGGGAGTCGCAGGGGATCCCCCACATCAGGAGGAGCCCCTCCATCAGGGTGGGCGGATCGAACCGCTCCTCGTTACGGGCGATAAGCGCCGTCCCGTCCTCTTCACCAAGTTTCCCGGCGATGGCGGCGACCCGGTCCACGAGGTCCCCGGAGGCGTCCGCAAGGAGAATCCGCACCAGCGGCCCGGCGACATCGTGCCGCCGCAGGGACCGGGCTATCTTGAGCAGCTGCCAGTCCCGGGCAAACGAGGTACCGGTGCGCATCTCATCCTCTCAGGATACCGTAGGCCATCACGCAGAGCCCCAGGATCACCACGATACGGGAGAAGACCGCCGACCAGAGGGCGGTGAAGGCATCCGGTGTGAAGACGCTCACGAGGTCCGCGAACGTGATCCCCACGATCAGCGTGAAAAGCCCGTAGATGAAGTAGAGCAGGGTCGGCTGCCTGACAATCCGGTAGGCGTTGAAGATGACCGTGATCAGGAGCGCTCCGAGGGAGAGCGTCACGATCGCAAGCATCTGCTGCATAATCTCAATCTGCATTCAGTTCCACCCTATCGCTGTTCCTTGATCTTCCGTACGGAGATGATCGTCTGGATCTCTTTCACCCCCGGAAGGCCGGAGAGAGGGATGAGCACGCTCCGCTTCAGCTCGGATATGTTCTGCACCCGGACCTTGACGAAGAAGTCCCCGGGTTCGAGCACCTCGTAGACCTCAAGGATGCCCGGGTGGTCTCGCGTAAACGCCTCGACCTCCTGCTTTCCGTCCGGGTGGACCCTGACGTTCAGAAAAGCAATCAGGGTATGCTCAAAACACTTCTGGTTGATGACGATCGTGAACCGTTCGAGGATACCGGCGTTCTTCAGCTTCTCGATCCGTTTGAAGACCGTCGACGGTGCGATACCCAGCATCGAACCGAGCTCTGCCATAGACATCCGCCCGTCTCTCTGCAGTTCCCGAAGAATCGCATCATCGATCTCATCCATTCTTACAATACTTACCAGTTTGTATTTATTAAAATTCCGCATTTGTTTTTGAACTCTCAATAGAGTATTTCTCATTTCTACAGGATAATGTTCGTTATACGGGGATTTTACCATGCATCCGTCTCATGATAATTTTAGGATTTTTCAGCAAAATTTGGAAATATTCATCGAAAATTTGCCCCGTAATAGAACTATTATTTCAGTGCCGGCGAAGGATCGTTCCCCCGGGGTTGACGATCCGGAGCGGCCCCGGGCCTCCGACCGCTCTTCCGATGGCCGTGTCGATGAACTCCCGGGCCGCGGCGAACGCGGGGCGCGCAGCCATTCCCCGGGCAAGGTATGCGGCGAGCGCCGCAGAGAAGCAGCATCCGGACCCGTGCACCGAGTAGGGGTAGCGGCGCCCGGAGGCCTCAGTCACTCCATCCCGGTCGACGAGGATGTCGACCGCCGAACCGCCGGCAAGGTGCCCCCCCTTCACCACCACGGCCCCGGCGCCGAGGTCGAGGATCCGCCGGCCGGCCTCGGCCATATCGTCCAGGGTTGCAACCTGCATACCCGCAAGCACCTCCGCCTCCGGGAGGTTCGGGGTGACGACCGCCGCCCGGGGGATGAGCAGCTCGATAAGATCCGTGACGGCATCCTCGTCGAGCAGCCGGTAGCCTGACGTCGAGACCATCACCGGGTCGATCACGAGCACGGCGCTGCCCGGCAGGGCCCCCGCGACGGCCCGGATATTCCGGGCATCGCCGAGCATCCCGGTCTTCCACGCCCCGATGGAGAAATCGTCGGCAACCGCCTCTACTTGAGCCCGCACAGCCTCGGGGGGAAGCATCCACGTTCCCCTGACCTCACGGGTGTTCTGGGCCGTCACCGCCGTTACGACCGTCAGCCCGAAGACCTCGAGCGCCGTGAACGTCTTCAAGTCCGCCTGGATGCCCGCCCCTCCCCCGGAATCGGAACCGGCGATGGAACATGCGGAGACCATCTGCGCACCCGTCATCCATCAGTATTCGGGGCGGATCCGCTTGAATCTTTGCCCGCGAGAAGAACTCCGCCGCCACTCCTTTTATCTCTTCGGGCACCGACCACTCTTACAATGGATGTAGAAGAGATCAGCCGCCGGCACCTTGCTGCCGGCACCCCTGACGACGATATCGTGCGTCTTCTTTCCCGGGATATCCTCACGATCAAGCGCAACCGCATCAGCCCCGCCTATGCCGAAGAATTCGCCAGGGCGGTCCTTGCCGAGGCGAAGAACTCGACCGACCTGTCCGGCGACCTCTTCACCTTCGAGCCCTCCGGCTCGACGATGGGTGAGTTCGGTGTCGGGTCGAGGGGGTCCGGGGACTTCTTCGCCCACCGGCAGCTCGCCCGGATCATCGGCAGGACGTCGGCCGCGGTCGGCGTCGACGAGATGGACGACGCCGGTGCTGTGCGTGCCGCCGGGGAATATATCATCACCACCGTCGACGGGATGCACTCCCGCCTCTCCGACTTCCCCTTCCTCGCCGGGTTCCACGTCACCCGGGCGACGCTCCGGGATGTCTACGTGATGGGGGCAAAACCCGTCGCGCTCCTCTCCGATATCCACGTCGCCGACGACGGCGACGTCGCGAAGATCTTTGACTACACGGCGGGTGTCTCCGCCGTCGGCGAGGCGATGGGTGTCCCCCTCGTGACCGGCTCCACCCTCCGGATCGGCGGGGACATGGTGCTCGGCTCCCGGATGACCGGCTGTGTCGGCGCCGTCGGGGTCGCCCGGCACCTCACGGCCAGAAAACAGATCGCCCCCGGCGACGTCCTCCTCATGACCGAGGGGGCCGGCGGCGGGACGATCGCCACCGCCGCGATCTACTCGGGGTTCCCGGAGGTCGTCGATGAGACGATCAACCTCCATTTCCTGAAAGCCTGCGAAGCGCTCCTTGCGAGCAGTGTTCTCTCCGGGATCCACGCCATGACCGACGTCACGAACGGCGGCCTCCGGGGCGACGCCTACGAGATGGCGGAGACCGCCGGCTGCCGGATCGTCGTCGAGGAGGACGAACTCCGCACGCTCGTGCAGCCGAAGGTCCTCAAGATGCTCGATGCCCTCGAGATCGACTACCTCGGCGTCTCCCTCGACGCCCTCCTGGTCGTCGCGCCGCCTGAGGTTGCACCTGAGGTCCGGCGGGTCGTCGGGTCGGCAGGCGTCGCGATGAAAGAGATCGGCTATGTTGAGGAAGGAAAACCAGAATCAGTCCTCAAGGTCGGCGGCGAGATCCGGGACTTCTCGCCCCGATTCAGGGAGTCGGCCTACACCCCGGTGAAGAAGGTCGTGGACGGGGATAAAAGAGATTTCGAGGAGATGAAGATCGGGGTCGAGCGGGCGGCGGAAGCGGCGCTTGCAAAGAAAGAGCGGATCCTCTCCCGGCTCCGCTCTTCGTGAGCAAATCGGGTGTGCTCTCGATCGGAGGGGAGCTACCTGTTATCCTTTTGAAGGGGGCTATCGTAAGAGATCGTAAATCTGCTCTTTTGTCATACCCTCAAAATCTGCAACATCGGTGACGATTGTGTTCAGGGTAGCCACGCTGAGCTCATCGTGAAGGGGTACGGTAACCCGGAGTCGTTTGCCTTCAACAACCTTATGCATCTGGACATGGCTTCCGGTCTGCCGGAGAAAAGAAAATCAGAGTTTTTCAAGGACTTTGGTCACTTAAATCCACTAACAACCGGGTGTCGCGGCAATGATGTCTACCTTATACTCAAAATATGATGGAATCTGGCTTTCCTGTTCATGGGTTTTTGACTTATACCTGGTTATGATGGTGATCTGTTCTCACGCTCCAAGTTCTTCCGTGTAATGGAGCGACGTTGCTTCCAGGATATTATCGATGAGCTCTCCGATGCTTTTACCCTGGGTATAGATGGCATTCCCGGGTGCATGTGCGCTGGCGCTCCACCATCCATCACCATAGATTACCTCAAATGTGACCAGCATGACGTTACACCCCTATGTAGTTGGGGTATTGGGTCTTTCAGAGACAAGTTTGAGGGTAACAGGTTATAGCATCCAGACTAATGCAACGATTCTCAATTACCGGCACTCCCAACAGAGGAGAGTATGATCTTTTTTTCACACTGTCCGGGGGTTGCATCCCGGGAGACGGTTTTTCCCCGGTATCCCCACGTACTGCCCCCCCTCCGGGGGGCGGGGGCTTTGAGGAGGAACGTACGGGTACCCTCCCCGGTCCCCTCCCCCGATGGCGATATCCACCACGGTCCAGTGCACGGGGAGAACCCGGGGGAGAACCGGGTTCAGGCTAACTCCTGAACCTCATCTGACCCCTCAGGGAAACCGCCGCCAGCACCATCCTCTGGCACGGCCTTCCCCCGGGTATCGCCATGACTGCCCTCGCCCCCGGTGGGGGGGGCGGGGGAGGAGCGCGTAGCGCGGGCGGGGTGGGGGGTGCCGGAGAAGCGTATGGGTATTCCACCCGGGTGGAGCGCGGGCGGGGTGGGGGTTGCCGGAGGGGAGCGCTCCGTGGGGGAGGGGACGAAGGCCCGATATGGTCTGTTCATCTGGAATCGATGCACTAATCCTGTTCCTCCCACGAAACGGGCGACCGGCGACTGCCCCGGTATCCGTTGCCGACGGGGGAAGAGAGAGCAGCCTCCGCTCCGCACCCGCCACGGGCTTTCGGGATTGACGATCCCCCTATGAAGAGGACCGTGCCCGAATCCTTCTCGACGACGAGGAAGACGAACGGGTGGCCTGCATTGGAAAACGCCGTCGGCATCCCCATCGCCACAAGCGTCGAGGCTCTCCGCGACTGTCGTCAGGTTGTCATCTTTCTGCAGAAGGATGAGCATCGCGAGTCCGGTCTCGATAGCCCTGGTCATATAGGAGATCGAGCAATCCGGGAGCCGGTTTGCCGCGAGGGCGGGGCGCAACCGCTCTACGTCTCCTGGTTGAGGTCAGAGGGACAGCCCGTGTGTCCCCCTCACAGACGTGACCTAACCCTCCGGTTTTTTCCCGCCCGCACAGACGTTATAAGCCAGGTAGGGGAGGTTCTCCTCGACGAAAGGCTCCACCTTCCGGGCGAGTGCGAACACCGGATCCGCGAGGTTTAAGTGTGCAAACGAGCACCGGCTGACCGAGACGCCCTCGAACCCCGCCTCCCGGAAGAGCCCGGCAATCTCGCCGTTGGTGTAGTAGTGCTCGCCGAAATCCCCGACACCCACCTTCTTCAGGCCGACCTTCTCCCCTACCTGGTAGATGACGGGGACAAGGCTCGTGAAGACCGTCCGCGAGAGGGTGCAGACGGCGATCCGGCCGCCGGGCTTTAAGACCCGGTAGCACTCCCGGAGCATCGCCTCCGGGTCGGGGACGTAACTGAAGGCGAGCAGGCTTGCAAGGGCGTCGAAGGCGGCGTCCCGGAACGGGAGGACCTCGGCGGTCCCGACGAAGAACCCGCTCTCCGGGCAGCGCTGCCGCCCGTGCCGGACCATCCCCGGGCTGATATCAAGGCCGACCGCCCGGCCCCCCTCCTCGATGTAGCGCTCCACAAAGAGCCCGGTCCCGCACCCGATATCGAGGAGGAACCCACCCCTGGGAAGAACGCTCATCACGTGGTCGGAGATATGCCCATGGTAGTACCTCCCGCGGTTGCCGTCGTAGCGGTCGTCGTAGATATCGGCGATCTCGTCATAGTGCTGCTGTACTTTCTTCACTGAACACCTCCCGGGCGATCCGGGCAAGAAGTGCGTTGATCTGCACAAAATCGTTTGCGTTGTGGCAGAGCCGACAATCCGCATCGGCGAGCGCGATGGCGAGGGCGGGGTGGTTGTACTCGCGCCTGACCACCTGCCGGAGTTCGTGGACGACCTCCCGCGCCGAGAGCCCATACTCGATCATCAGCGACTCGACGATGCTGCGTGCGGCGCCAAAGTTGCCGGCCCGTATGGCGTCGAACGCGGATGCTGCCACATTTGAGGTCTCGGAGCGCGTCACCTCCGCGAGGTCGAGGCCTTTCCCCGCCCCGGCGACGATCTGGAGGTACAGGATCGCCCGCCGCAGGTCGCCCTGTGCGGCGTGGACGATCAGGTCGAGGTCGTCGGCCGGGCATGTGGCCTCCTCCGCGGCGAGGATCTCCACAAGGCGGGCGCGGACGAGCGCGCTCTCAAGCGGGGCGAAGAAGAGCGGCAGGCAGCGCGATGCGATCGCGGGGATGATCGCCGACGGCCGGATGGTGATGAAGACGAACCGGCAGGTGGTGCTGTAGCGCTCCATGGTGCGGCGCAGGGCCTGCTGCGCCTCAAACGTCATGTCTTCAGCATCTTCAAAGACCATCAGTTTGAAGTCGGCGTCGAGCGGGCGCATCGAGGCGTACCACTTCACGATGTACTTGAAGTTGACGATCAGGCTCTGGTCCTTTCGGTAGATCTGGGCAAAGCGTTCGTCCGTCTCAAGAGCGCTCCTCCCCCGCCCGAGGAGATCGGCGGCGCTGAGGATGGTGGTGTTCGCCTTCCAGTTCTCACCGTAGAGCCGTTTTGCCAGGCATTCGACGGCCACGGTCTTCCCGGTGCCGTGCGGACCTGAGATGAGCATATGGGGCACGCTCCGGGCGTCCGCAAACGAGACGAGATAGCGGACGACCTCGTCCTGCCCGATGATATCCCCGCACCCCTTCGGGCGGTAGACCTCACTCCAGAGCATGGGCCAGTCTCTCTCTCATCGTATCTATTGCCGCCCGGAGGAGATAGGTATTGTCAAGCGAGGCGACCAGGCGCTCGCGCTCGTCCGGGTCGAGGGAGGCGCACGCCGCGGTGATGGCGGGGAGCGCGCGCGTCAGTTCGTCGACGATCGTCAGGGTCGCCGTGCGGGCGGTCCGGGAGAGCGGGTTTAAGTCGATGGTGACGACCGCCTTCCCCATCGCCCGGAGCGCCGCGCAGCGATCCCCGTCTTCAAGCGGCACGAGAACCACGTCGGCGTCCCCGATCCCCTCCCGGAGGCAGAGGCCGCGGTCGTGGGCGAGCGGGACGAGCCGTTCCGCGGTCCCGGAGAGGACCCGGACGCCGTGCTCCTCGAGGAGCCGGGTGATCAGCCTTATCCGCTCCTCCGTCCGGTGGAAGAGGTTCACCTCGACGTCTGCACCGCTCGCCCGCTGGAGGGCCGCGATCTCCTCCGCCGCAAGCGCCGCCGTGTTGCCGTTCACCGATATCACCGGGTGGCGGGCAGAGAGAAGCATGGCGGCGGCCGTCCGGGCGGCGAGAGCTGCACTCTCGCTCGTCCGCTCGCCGATCAGGTAGTCAAACGCCTCCCCGCGCCCGTGCGCGGCAAGCCCCTCGAGGGCGACGACGCCTTCGCGGGCGCACCGGGCCAGCCGCTCGCGGGCGATGAGAGAGCGGTACCGTGGATGGTCTTTTGGTATCATGGTTTCATCTCGATCAGGTATGCACCGCGGCGTGCGACCCGGAGCTGGTAGACCTCCCCGAACCCCGAGAGCACCCGCTGTGCGGAATCGCCTGCGGCAAAGACGCCGTTTCCGAGCATCGTCATGCTCGCCGGGACATTCGCGGCGTCGCAGGCGCGAAGCACCCGCTGCACCTCCGGCGCGATGAGCCCGCTTTTCTCGGCAAACTGCCTTGAGAGCAGGCAGAAGTCAGCGAGGTCCCGGGGGCAGCGGTCCGGATACGCAGCGGCTATCCGCGCCATTGCTTCCGGGGACGAGAGGACCGACGCGGTCGGGAGCGGGCCGAGGCTCACAGCATAGAGGGGCTCTTCCGGATAGAAGCGGATGATCTCCGCGTGGATCCCGGGACCCATCCTGCAGACGACACCCCTGCCCTGGCTCGCGGCGACATCCCCGAGGCCGGTGCGGTGAACGACCTCGGCCTCGTGGGCCCGGGAGGCCACCTCATCCGCGGAGAGGCCGAGGTCGAAGAGGTGGTTTGCACCCGTGAGCGTCGAGAGGAGTGCGGCCGCCGAGAGGCCGAACCCGGCGCCGATGGGGAGCCGGCACTCCGTGGTGACGCGGGCCGTGACCCCCAGCCGGTCGAGGGCGTACTCGACCGGCGGCGACCCGGCGCTCACGCGGCCCTGCCGGATCACCCGGACGCTTGTTCCCGCGGCCGGAATGACCGTCGAGCGCACCCCCTCGTCGATGACCACGCCGGCCCCGACGCTCCCGGTGGTCCGGGGGTCGGGCCCCTCGACCCGCTTGAAGTAGCCGGATATGTGCCCGGGAGAGAAGGCTACAGCAGTCCTGACCATACCGCCGCCGCGACCTCCTCTTTGCTCCCCGTCACTTCGGTAACCCCGCCGGCGGTCATGATCCGAAACGACCCCTCCGCCGCCCCCATCACCACGGGAGTGTTCACGACGACCATCTTCGCGCCCGCCTCAAGCATCGCCCTCGCCCGCTCCTCCTCGTGCCAGCCCAGTTTGAACGCCACCGTCACGGGGTGGAAGGCCGCCATCACCTCGTCGATGATCTTCGGGAGGGGGTTGAGCCGGACCGTCAGCGGTGAGCCGCTCGGGATCTTCCCCTCCCGGCGCTCAGGAGCGAAGTCGGATACAGCCGCCGCGCTGACGTAGATATCGACCCCGTCGTCGCGGCAGACCCGGAGGACTGCCTGGTGCATCTCCACGGCGGTCGTCGCGTGGACATTTCGGACGCAGGGAAACGATCCCGCGTGGACCACCGTCACGTCGGCGCCGAGCCGGAAGGCCTCGAGCGCGAGCGCCCGCCCCATCTGCCCGGTCGACCGGGTGGTGAGGACCCGGACGTCGTCGAGGGGTTCCGCGCACGCCCCGCTCGTGATGAGGACCCGTTTTCCCGAAAGCGGTCGGCCGGAGACCGCACGCGCGGCGTGGAGGACGACCGTATCGATATCCGCGACCTTCGCCTTCCCCTCCTCGACCTTCGGGTCGACGACGTCGATGCCCCAGGAGCGGAGCCTTCGTAAGTTCTCTGCAACGGCCGGGTGGCGGTACATGCTCTCGTGCATCGCCGGGGCGATCACCACCGGCATCCCCCGGCCGAGCGCAGTCGTCACGAAGGTCGTGACCGGGGTGTCGTCGATACCCGAGGCCATCTTCCCGATGGTGTTTGCCGTGCAGGGAGCGACGAGGAGGAGGTCGGCCGCCCCGCCCTCCCCGCAGTAGAGGACGTGCTCCACGAGACCGGTGATCCGGGTTATCGCCAGCCGCCCGGTCGCGTAGGTCAGGGCATCGGGGTGGACGATCCCGGCTGCTGCCGCCGTCATGACCGCCTGCACCTCTGCACCCCGGCGGCGCAGGGCGTGGGCGAGTTTCACCGTCTCCACAGCCGCGATACTCCCCGTCACGGCGAGAACCACCGTCTTTCCCAAGAGTGTCTTCACGATACCGTCACATCCTGCACCATATGCCACGCGTGCGGGCCGTACTTCTTCACCCGGCGGGAGATCACCGCCGCCGCAAAGCCCGCCTCCGCCGCCGCATCGCGGATCGCGGCTGTAGCGTCCCCGATGCTGTGGACGTGGAGCACGCTCCCGCTACGAGTGTGGGCGAGGGCGTCGGCGAGCATCGACGGGGCGTCGAAGTGCCCCATCAGGACACGGTCGTAGACCCCGGAGAGGAGCGTCCTGCAATCTCCGGCCTCTGCCGTGACCCGATCCGCGACGTGGTTTGCCATAATATTGCGTTCCAGGTATTCAAAGGCTGTCGGATTGATCTCCATCGCGTGGACCCGCGCGCCGCTTGCGGCCGCCGGTATGGAGAAGTAGCCGATCCCGGCGAACATGTCGGCAACCCGCTCGCCGGGCCGGACGAGCGCGGCGACTCTCGCCTTCTCGTTGCGGTTCCCTTGCGCAAACATCACCCGGCCCGGGTCGAGGATGAACGTGTAGCCCTGCTCGCGGTGGCGCACCTCGCTCGTGGTCCCGTAGAGGACCTCCACATCCGGGATGCGCGTTGCGCCCGAGAACCCCTTCACCCGGAGGACGCCCCGGGGGCGGCAGTGCTCCACGATCGCGGCGAGCTCCTCCTCCGACGGCGCGTCGCCGTGGAGGACCGCGACATCCCCGACGAGGTGATAGCCGCGCCCCCGGTAGGCCTCGCGCTCGGGAAGGTCCGCGTCGGCCGGATACCCTTCCCGGACCGGGACCCAGGCGGTGCCGTCCCGGACGTAGGGCCGGCGGGCGGGGTCCACCCACTCTGCACCCGCGATATCGGCGAGAACGGCCGCCGGCACCTTCCGCGCACGCATGGCGGCCCCTCACCCGACGATGACCAGGCGGTCCTGCTCGTCGTCGCGGAGCACCCGGATCGGCTGCCCCTCGACCGGGAACGTCCAGGGGACAGCATCGAGTTCCCGGGTCTGGTAGGTCTTCGGGTCCATCAGCCCCAGGATGTTTGGCTGTGTGAAGACGACGAGCGCGGACTCGGCCTCGCGGACGTTTCCTACGCGGCGCTCGATCTCCCCTTCGGCGAGGGTCCGGGCCGCGCCGGTTGCGAGATCAAAGACCCGGAGCCGCCGCCCGTCGATATCGCGGACCTCAAAGTAGCCGCCGCGGGATACCACCACGTCCCCCTTCTGGTAAAAAGGAAGGCGGATGGAGTAGGTGACGCGGTAGAGGGCTTTACCGTCTTTCTCGCCGACCAGTTTCGGATGGGTCGTATACCGCCCGCCGAGCGCCCCCGTGATCATCCGGGCGATCTCCTGGCCGAGGTGCTGGGATCCGACGGTGATATCGACGCCGTCTTTAGAGTCTTTGAGATCCGATATGAACGAGAGGCGGTCCCCCGCCTGCTGGAGGGACTCTTCGGCCTGCTCGGCGATGCTTGCCGCGACCTCGCGCTCGTAGCCGTTGATCTTCCTGTCCGTCGCCCGGACCTGGACGATCCCCTCGTAGTAGCCCCCGGATATGCGGCTGCACCGGTCGCAGGCCTCCTTCTGCCAGAGGATCTCGACCTCGCAGGTTTCGTGGACCGGGACCGAGTAGAGGGTCCCCTCCACGTCGACAGTGCAGGTCGTCCTGTTCGGCCCGGTCTCTGCCGACCGGACGGCGACCCGGAGGTCTTTCGCGTCTTCATGGATGCTCGTCGCCGATACAGCCAGTTCGGTGATGAGGTCCTCACGCGTCATCTTGAGGTCTGACCAGGTCTTGCCGCGTTTCTGCGAGTCGCAGACCGGGCAGTAGATCGCGATCACGCGGGGCTCGCAGGCAAGCAGCCGGGTATCCGCGGCCCGGCACTGCGGGCAGAGCCCTTCCTCGGTCGGCTGCCCGCAACGGGGGCAGATGTTCGTCTGGATGGTCATGGATTATACCCCGAAGATCTGGGCATGGGGTACGTCGCCGATCATGATGCAGTCCTCCTCCCTGATGAGCCCCATGGCGACGGCGAGGGCTACGACACGCTTCCCTATAATGTTGACGTTCGTCGCGCCCAAAAGAGCACGCCCGACCTCTTCCTCGGCGGCACGCTCTGTGCCGTAAAATCCTCCGGTGATGCAGACCTCCACGTCTCCGTGCATCAGGGTGACATTCAGGAGCTCGGAGTCGCAGGCAGCCACCACCTCACCGGCGCCCGGTACGTGGTGCACTTTTAAGTACATCTCAGATATCTTGGACGGGAGTCGTCAAAAAGGTGCGCTGTTCCCTAAGGAAGGACGATATCCACGCCGTAGGTGCGTGACGGGGTCGCGGCGTGGATGCGCCAGGCATCCTCTTCGGTGATCAGCCCCTCTTTCAGGTACCGGTGCGTGAACCGCGGGACCGACTTCGGCCCGATCACCGCGCCGGGCCTTGCGTTCTCGTCCATGTAGTCGCTCTCCATGGTGAACCGCCGCCCGGCCCGGGCGAGCGCCGGGATCTCCTCGTGCCGCGCGATGAGGGAGGGCATAAGGGGAGTATCGGGGGTTGCGAAGTGTTTGACGACACGCTCGAGCGGGACTCCTGCCCTGCCGGCCATCTCCACGACATCAGCGCAGGGCCCGCTCTCGGCGTGGAGTTGGACGGCGCAGTTGCACGCGGCCCCGAGTTCGAGCGCGTGATAGAGGACCGCGTTTGAGGCGCTAAGCACCTCCGGCGCCACCTCGTAGTGGGGCCGCCCGCTTTTGAGGGCAACAGCCTCTCCTTCCTCGACGTAGCGGGCGGCAAGGTCGAGCCCTGCCATCATCACGGCGGCGGCCTCTTCAAGGCTCATCCGTTCCGCGAGGCGGCTCATCTCCGCCGGGTGGACGCCGAGGACCGGGTAGACGACGAGCCCGGTCTCCCGGACCATGGCGGCCACCCGGAGCGTCGCGTCGAAGACCGCCCGGTAGTCGTCGCCTGAAGAGGGCGTGATGCCAAGCGACCAGGAGGGCTTTGCGACGAGGAAGATGTGCGTCCCACCGCTGCGCCGGAAGTCCTTCGCGGCCTCGATCCCCCGGCCGTTTGCCGGGTCGATATGGATATGGTCGTCAGTGATCGGTATCGCGGGTGGTTTCATGGATCTCGATGATCTCCATCATGGGGTAGTCGTCCTCGAGGCGCAGCCTGGCCCGGCAGACGGTTGTCCCGACCTTGGTCGTGATCTCGGCATCAAACATCTTCCCGGCAAGTTCCGAGTAGCCGAACCGGTTTGAAACCATCATATCGCGGTTCAGCCGGACGCGGATATCCGTCACGTAGGGCTGCAGTCCGACGGCCTGCTCGATGGCTGCTTCAACGGTCGCGGCGGTCTCGCGGGCGATGGGCGTCCCGACGAACTGGTGGTAGAGGGCGCCGAGCTTGATGCCGGCTTCAAACGCGGCCTTCTCGCGGTCGGTGAACATGGTAGTAGTAGGTTTGGGGTATGGGAGTAAGAAGGTGCGCACAGGGGAGGGCGTATGAGAGGATTTCCTATTACGCCGGCGATCCTGGTGGAAACCGGGTTACGGGTTCCCGGCAGTTCCCGGGTTGGTTGTGAAGGGTAGACCCCCTACCCGATCAGCTTCACGAGCCCGTGCCGGGGTTCGAGCACCTCGCCGCCCCGTTTCAGCTGGTCGATGGTGTGCTCGACCTTGTCGCGGGAGAAGCCCTGCTGGACCAGGATGTCGATGACCTCGTCGACCCTTGCCTGGCCGCCGGAGTCGCCAGAGACGTTCCGGATCGTCTCCTTGACCGACCGGATGATGTCGCGCTGCGACTTCGTGACCCCGGTCACGAGCTTGTCGATATCGAAGCTCCCCGTCTCGGCGTCGTAGGCGACCTGCCGGAGACAGGCGTCGACGATCTTCAAGATCCGGTCGGTGTCCTCGGTGTCGACGGTGTTTGAGAGGCGCATCCGGGCGCTCGCCTCCGCAAGCCGGACCTGCGCCTCGAGCTGCCGGGCGGTGACCGGGACGGGCTTGTTCCCGCTCGCGAGATTTCGCAGGCGCATGTAGTAGGCGATCAGCGCCTCCTTTGCCCCGTCGGAGAGGATGGGGAAGCAGGTCCGTTTGGCGTAGGCGATGTACTTCCGGAGCAGCGTTGGGTCGATATCGGGGGTGACGGGCGCAAGCGCACGCTGGATGTACTCGTCGTTGACGTCCGGCAGCGGCGCGTATGCGTGCTGCTTGAGCAGCTCGCCGACGCTGTGGGTCTTGATGATGTGCTGCGCGATCGCCCCGTCGCGCTGGGCCTCCGGTTGATCGGTCATCACGAAGATGAGATCGAACCGGGAGAGGAGCGAGGGGGGCATGTCGATCTGCTCGCCGATCGGGACGAACTGGTCGAACCGCCCGAGTTTTGGGTTCGCCGCTCCAAGGAGGGCGCACCGGGACTTCAGGGTCGCGGTGATGCCGGCTTTTGCGACCGAGATCGAGTTGCCGCACCAGATTGGGATGCCGTTGCGCCGGACGTAGAGCGTGTGGTTCGGGACTTCAAGGCAGTAGATCATACCCGAATAGGGCCGCGTCTCGATATGCCGCTGTCCGTTTGTGTTTACGTTCGGCTCGTTCTGGCCGTCGCGGATGATGGTCACCTGGTAGATGTCGTGGGTCGCGGCCGATGTCCCGCCCTGCGGGTTGGATGTAGGTGTCCCAGCTTCCCGCATGAGATGGACGTTCCCGGACCACCCCTTCTTCAGCAGGAGCTCGGTGACGTCGTCGGCGAGCCTCTTTGAGGAAGTGGTGTATACCGAGACCCCGGTCGTCTTGTTGACGTAGCCGTCCCCGAGCATGAGCGCGTCGAGGAGCACCTCGATCTGCTCCGGGGGGAGGCTTTTCGCGTAATCGGGGACGTATTTCTCGTGGCATTTGCCGAACGGTGCAAGGTGCTCTGCGAGCTGCTTTGCGTTGATCGCGAAATTTATCCCGTCGTAGGAGAACCGGAACGGCAGCCGCTCAAGACACCGCCTGATCTTCTCGGCCGATTCAGACATCCTCTGCGATATGACCACGCGGTAAGGGACCCCTGTCTGATAGTGCCACTGGACTGAGCCTTCGGAGAGGAAGTAGCCCAGGAACTCAAGCCAGTCGTCCATCCCGACAAGGATGGGGTCGGTAAGCCTCCCCGCGGAGTTCTGGTTCGCGAACTTGACGGCGGGCGGGATCTCATACGTATCCTGCGGCTCGCCCTCCCAGACGGCGTTCTTCTTGAACCGCATCCTCTTGTGGATGGGGATCTCGTCCATGCGGATGAACCCGAACCCCTCCCACTCGTCGGCACGCCGGTTCAGGTTGACGTACATCCGGTGGTTCGGCGTGACCGCGAGGTCTACCTGCCGTGATTTGACGTAGTACAGCTCCCCGTCGTATTCCGACGCCACGAGATTAGACGGGGCTGCGTACTCGAACCTCCCGTCGGGGGAGAGCGTCGCAACACGGTCATCTGTGGTTACGTCCTGGAATAACTTCCACCCGGCCTCGGTGAGGACCTCAGTCTCGTCGTCGTAGCACTGCTGCTCCATCGCCTCGTGGAGCGCGCTCCTATCCTCCTTCGCCATCTTGTCCATCTCGTCGACGGCGGCGATCCCCATATCGGCAAGGACCAGGGCACCGGCCTCGAGCGTCCAGCGGCCGTCACCGAACTCATCTTTGACGGCCGTTGCCGTCAGCCCGGCGGAGGTCGACGACTTGCCGCTCGTGTAGATCCCGCGGGGCGAGAGCTTCACGACGTAGCGGAGGATCTGACTCTTTGCTATACCCGGGTCCCCGACCAGGAGGACATGGATGTCGCCGCGGAGACGGGAGCCGTCCGGCATCTCCTTCGCGATGCCGCCGAAGAGCTGGAGCGCGATCGCCTCCTTCACGTCGTCGGTCCCGTAGATCGTCGGCGCGATCGACCGGGCGATCTTTTTGTAGATCAGGGGATCGCGGGCGAGCGCTTTGATCTTCGCCTCGTCCTCCTCGGTGATCGAGACCTCCTCGAACTCCTTCTCGGCGATCTCGATGGAGTTGCACTCAAGGTAGATGTCAAAGAGCGTGCTCTTCTGGCCGTAGTTGACCCTCTGCACCGACCGCAGGATACCGTTCACCACCACCCGGTCACCCGGTGCGACCTGGCCGGTGAGGTCGTCGGTGGCGTCGACATCGAGCGTCTGGGGCTGCTCCCCGCCCCGGAGACCTTCCGGCGACTCCTGGATCCGGAGTTTCTGGGTATCGACGAACCGACACCGGTTCATGACCAGATCAAGGCGGGTCTTCCTCTCACAGTTCGGGCAGAAGTCGGGCTCATCGAACCGCCCGTAGCCCTGGGGGACCGGATCGGTGTTCTTATTGCAGGAACGGCACCGGAAGACCGCACTGACGATCCGGGGGCGCACCTCGGTCGTCTTTCTGAGGATCCCCTCGATGGCGACGAAGGTGTTGATCTGGTCGGCCCGGATATCCCTGACATCGGTCTTCTGCGGCAGGTTCGTGAACCGGATGTTGATCAGTTCCGGGTCCTGACCATCTTTGAGTTTGAGGAGTTTGTTCTGGACGATCGCATCCCGGATGTCGCCGAGAACCTTCCCCGGGCTCCGCAGGAGCTCGAACGCGAGCCTGTTGTTTAAGATCTTCCGAAAATCGATGTAAAGCGACCGCTTATGCGGGTACTCACGGGAGAGCTCGGCGAGCTCCCGCTTGAACTGCTTCTTTAAGATCTTCGTCCACTCACCGACGACGTCGGTGACCTCGACGGTTACCTCTTCGGGCACGGCCGGAGCCCCTCACCGGTGCTCCCCTGCGGCGAGGACGAACCGGGCGAGCAGCGCCTCCATCTGGATGTCGCTGCTTGCCCCTTCCGAGAGGCGGAAGTCCGTCTCGCCAAGGGCGTCGATCAGTCTCACTTTGAGTGCTCGGTCGATATCGCGCCGGACAAGCGCCCGGTAGCACTGGTTGATCAGTTCGTTCGGGGCGATGCCCCGGCCGCGGGTCAGGTCGGAGAGAGCCTGCTCGGCCTCATCGAATTTCCCTGCCAGCGCGAGGTCGAGGAGTTCGTCGATCTCCGCGGGGCGGGCGGTCGCGGTGATCTCGTAGATCAACCCTTCGTCGATCGCGGGGCGGAGGATGGCGGCACCCTGCAGGGCGTTGATGGCCTTCCTCATATCCCCGGAGGCGACGTAGACGATGGCGTCGAGCGCTCCTTCCGTGACAGTGAGCCCCTCGATTGCGGCGATCCTCGTGATCTCCTCGATGACCGCCTCCCGGTCAAGCGGCCTGAACCGGTAGATGGCGCACCGGCTCTGGATGGGGTCGATGATCTTTGAAGAGTAGTTGCATGAGAGGATGAATCGGCAGGTGCGGGCGTAGGTCTCCATCGTCCTCCGGAGGGCGGCCTGCGCGTCCGTGGTGAGCGCGTCCGCCTCATCGAGGAAGAGGATCTTGAACTGCGCGCCGGCAAGCGGCGACGTCCGGGCGAACTGCTTGATCTGGTTCCTGACGACGTCGATGCCGCGCTCGTCGGATGCATTCATCTCCCGGAAGTTCGTCTGCCACGATTCACCGAAGAACTCCCGCGCGAGCGCCACGGCGGCGGTCGTCTTCCCGATCCCGGCGCTGCCGGTGAAGAGGAGGTGCGGCAGGTTGCCGGTCTTCACGTAGGATTGGAGGCGCACCACGATCTCCTTCTGCCCGACCATCTCGTCAAGTATCCGGGGCCGATACTTCTCTATCCAGATGGTGTGGTTACCGTCCATTTGCATGGGAGTATTGGTGCTCGCGCATCGTAAAAGCATCGACATCGCTTCGATGATCCTTTTTAGAGGGTTGGAAGAGAATGGATAAGGTACAGATACTGCGGAAACACCTGGAGTTCGCGTGGAAACCGGCCCCGCCCGGAAGACCCCCGGTGATCCGGGGCGCCTGATACGCCCACGCAATCCGGGCGTGCCCCTCTGCGGCAACGCGAGCGGCCGCACGTTGCCGCAACGATCGCAAAGACCGCGGGGTGATCGACGCTCCGCCTCACGCACCAGAACCCCGCATGAAGGCAGCTTGACGCACCCAGGGACAGACGACTGACATGGAACCTGCAGAACGGGTATTTGCGCGGGACTTCGCCGCCGCGCGGTATACGGCGGACTCCGGAGACGGCCGGAACGGTTCGTACGTGGTGACGCCCACTGGCGCCTGGTGCCGCCGTCTCTTCATCGTCGGTGCCCTCACCGAGCGCAGGGGGAGCGGCGACATCGTGCAGGCCCGGGTCGCCGACCCCACCGGCACGTTCAGGGTCTCGACGGATTGGCAGAGCCCGGACGCGGGTGAGACGCTCAGGCATATCGAACCGCCGGCGTTCGTTGCCGTCACCGGCCGGGCAACACTCATCGGTTCCGGGCCGCGGGCGTACGCAACGGTAGACGCCGAGGCGCTCTGTGTGGTCAACCGCACCGTCCGCGACCTCTGGGTGCAGAAGACCGCCGGCGCGACGCTCGACCGCCTTATAGCGCTCGAGGAGGTTCTTTTGGGCGGCGGCGACGAGCGGGCCGCAACCGCCCTCAGGCTCTACGGGACGACAGGGGAAGAGATCCGGGATATGGCCGGGATGGTGCGTACGGCGCTTGCAAGCGTCCGCCCGGAGATCGTTCTCGGCGATATCGGGCCGGTCGCCGGGCGCGACCTCCTCCTTGCCACGCTCGAAGAAGAGGGCGGTGCCCGGGGCATCGCGGTCGAGGACGCCGTCGCTGCCGGGGTGCGGGCCGGCCTCTCCGCGCGGGAGGCACGAAGAGCACTCGAGGAACTCCTTGCTGCAGGTGAATGTTACCAGCCTGCATCGGGCATGATAAAACTGATATAACACGGTATGCACCTGCACTTTATCGAGAGCGGCCCTGCCCTCCTGGTCGAGCAGGACCGGCGCGTGCTCGTCGTCGCCGACCTGCACATGGGGATCGAGTCGGGCCTTGAGCGCCACGGCGTCCACATAACGAGCCGGAGCGCCGCCCGGACCGCCCGGGTCGTCGCCTGCATCGAGGAGACGGAGCCCGACCTCCTCCTCCTCCTCGGCGACGTCAAGCACAACGTCCCGGTGACGAGCAGGCAGGAGTACCGGGAACTCCCCGGCATCCTTGAGGTGTTCCGGGACAGGGTGCCGCTCGCCGTCGCCCCGGGAAACCACGACGGCGGCATCGGGCGGTTCCTCGAACCCGGCGAACTCCTGCCCCCCGGCGGCGCGGTCATCGACGGTGTCGGCTACCTCCACGGGCACACCCGCCCCGATCCCGGACTCTTCGGCCGCCTCGTCGTCCTCGGCCACCACCACCCGGTCGTCTCGCTCGTGGATGCCGTCGGGTGCGCCGCACGCGCCCGGCCGGCCTACCTCTACTCGGGGCTTGAGGGGGGGTGCGAGGCGGAGACGCCCCCCGGGAGCCGCACCCGGCTCCTCTTCGTCCCGGCCTTCAACGAGTTTGCGGGAGGCATCGACGTCGGGCGGCTCCCGGAGAGCGGGCTTGGCCCCCTCTCCCGTTGCATAGACAAAAAGACCGCGGAGGTGTTCTTAGCAGATGGCACGTACGTCGGCTCCCCGGCCACGCTCTATCCCGCAGACGGCAGGTGAACTCCTTAGCCCCGCGGTCCGCGAGGTCGTCCGGAAGCGCGGGTTTACCACGCTCTCCGAGGCGCAGGAGCAGGCCATCCCGCTCCTCCTCCAGGGCAAAAACCTGGTCCTGGTGGCCCCGACCGGCACGGGGAAGACCGAGAGCGCGATGCTCCCGGTCTTTGACCGGCTTTGCGCGACTCCCGGCCCGGGGTTTAAGGCAATCTACATCACTCCTCTCCGGTCCCTGAACCGGGACATCCTCGCGCGGATGGAGTGGTGGTGCCGGGAGCTCGGACTCTCGGCCGGTGTCCGGCACGGGGATACACCGCAGAACGAGCGGCGGAAACAGGCGCTCAATCCCCCGGATCTCCTGATCACGACACCGGAGTCCCTGCAGGCGCTCTTCATGGGCAAACGTCTCCGGGAGCACTTAAAGAACGTCAGGTACGTCGTCGTCGATGAGATCCACGAACTCGCCGACAGCAAGCGGGGAGCCCAGCTCGCGGTGGCGCTCGAACGCCTGGCCGCCTACACGAGGGGGTTCCAGCGGATCGGCCTCTCGGCGACCGTCGGGAACCCGGACGAGATAGGGCGGTTCCTCTGCGGGGCCCGGGCGTTCTCGCTAGTCGAGGTGCCGGTGGCGAGCCACCTCGAGATCGGCGTCCGGTTTGCCGGGGAGGACTTCGCCGCCCAGACGCGGGCCGTCGGGGAGTGCCTCGACGCTCCGGGATCCACCCTTGTCTTTGTCAACACCCGGGTGACCGCCGAGGCCCTCGGGCACGAGCTCTATCCCCGCGGCGACGTCGAGGTCCACCACGGCTCGCTCTCGCGGGACGTCAGGGTCGAGGCCGAAGAGCGGTTCAGGAATGGCGAGATCCGGACACTCATCGCCACATCGTCGATGGAACTCGGGATCGATATCGGGCACATCGAGCACGTCATCCAGTTCGGTTCTCCCCGGCAGGTCTCGCGCCTGGTGCAGCGGGTCGGCCGGGCCGGCCACCAGCTCGACGCCGTCTCGCGTGGCACCGTCCTCGCCATGGGGTTTGATGACCTTCTTGAGTCGCTCGTGATTGCACGCCGGGCGAAGGCAAACGAGTGCGAGCGGATCGTCCCGCCCGCCGGCGCCGCCGACGTGCTCGCAAACCAGGTGGCGGCGATCGCGGTCGAGTACGGCGAGATCGAGGTCTCCCGCGTCCGGGAGATAGTCGAGCGGTCGGGTGTCTTTGCCGGGTGCGGCTCCCTCCTTGACGCCGTCTGCCGCCAGATGGCGGAGCACCGGCTGATCCGGCTCGACGGGACCCGGATCGTCCGGACGGGGCGCGCCCGGCGCTACCTCATCGAGAACCTCTCGATGATCCACGACGAGCGGAAGATGGAGATCTTCGATATTGTCTCGCGCCGCACGGTCGGTACCCTGGACGAGTCGTTCGTCCTCGGCTGGATGCACACCGGCGCGGTCTTCATCACAAAAGGCCAGCTCTGGCAGGTGCTCGAGATCGAGGGCGGGCGGATCACGGTCGAGCCGGCCGCCCGGGCAAGAGGGGAGGTCCCGTCGTGGGAAGGCGAGCAGATCCCGGTGCCGTTCGCCGTCGCCCGGGAAGTCGGGGCGCTCCGGAGGACCCGGGCGTTCTCCCGCTACTCCGATATCCCGGCGGCGATCCGGTACGCAGAGCGGTTCATCGCCCGGATGGACGGCGGCCATTACCCGGTCCCCTCGGACCGCCTCATCACCCTCGAGGAGACGGACGAGGGCGTGGTCTGCAACGTCTGTGGGGGTCACAAGGCGAACGAGGCGCTGGCCCGGGCGCTCTCGGTCCTCCTCTCAGCCCGGTACGGGACGACGGTCGGGATCGAGGTCGGCGCCTACCGGTTCCTCCTGCGCCTGCCGCCGACCGTCCGCTCGCTTGAGGTAGAGGAGACCCTCGCGACGCTCGAGCCCGCGCACCTCCCGGGGGTCCTGAAACTCGCCTTGAAGCGGACGGCGCTCTTTAAATGGAAACTCGTGCAGGTGGCAAAGAAGTTCGGCGCCATCGATGCGGATGCCGACTACGAGCGGTTCAGCATCCACCGGCTCATCGACCTCTTCGACGAGACCGTCATCGCGGCTGAGGCCTACCGGGAGCTTTTCAGCAACTCCATGGACGTGGACGCGGCGCAGGAGATCCTCCTCGCGGTTCGCGACGGCCGGATTGCCGTCACCACGGGAAGGTTGAGCCCGCTCGGGAGTGAAGGGCTCTCCTCGTCGCGGGATATGATCCCGCCGCCGCTCGTTGACCAGGCAGTGATCGGGACGCTCGTGCGGCGCCTGGAAAAAGAAGACGTCATCCTCTTCTGCATGCACTGCCGGAAGTGGAAGAGTCGGACCGTCGTCGAACGGGTCCCCGACCGGCCGCAGTGCCCGCTCTGCAACGCCCGCCTCATCGCGGCGCTGAAACCCTGGGACGAACAGTTCATCCCGGCGATGAGGAAGAAGGAGAAGACGGAGGAGGAGCGGGCGGTCGAGGTCCGGTTCCTCAGGAATGCAAACATCGTCCTCTCCAGTGGGAAGAAGGCAGTGACCGCCCTCGCCGCAAAGGGCGTCGGCCCGGAGGCGGCGTCCCGGGTCCTCGCAACCCTGGCCGAAGGGGACGCGTTCTACCGCGAGATCCTGAAGGCCGAGCGTAACTACGTCAAGACGCACCGGTTCTGGTAGGGCGTCGCAGGCGCGCAGTTACAGGAGAAACGACCAGAGTTTTAAAAGCCCGTTATAGTGCTGTGGGGACTACCGCAAGCAGGGGGGAGGGGACAGGGGAGGTGATGCTCCCCCCGGCTTGAGCCGGGGGCTTTCTTGCACCCCGAAAACCCCGGATCTGTAAATCATCCCAAGCAGGCAGACCGCATCCCTGCAAAAACTTGAGGCCTCCGGTGAACCCCTCTCGAAAAAAGTCGGAAAAACGGGATTTACATAATAGTTTCGAGCCGCTGCTCCAGGAAGTCAAGCCCTTTCTTGATGTCCTCGATGTTTTTTCCGCCGGTCAGGATAATCTTGCCGGAACTGAAGAGAAGGGCGACGATCTTCGGGTCCTCGATACGGTAGACAAGCCCCGGAAACTGTTCGGGTTCGTACTCGATGTTCTCAAGGTTGAGGGTGATGACCACCTTATTTAAATTGATGTACCTGCCCATATCGTACGAACAGACGATGTTCGTGACCGCGACCTGCGGTTCGTCGTAAGTATCGATGCCGGCATCCCGGAGCGAATGCATGATGATATCGAGGCCAGCATGGAGATCCTCCTTGTTCCTGATACCGGTGAGCACCACTTTCCCCGAAGAGAATATCAGGGACGCAATCTTGGGTTTCTCGATGCGATAGACCGCTCCCGGGAACCTCTTCGTATTCAGCTCACAGTTTTTTATTTTATTAGATACTTTTTCGAGGTCGATCGAGTCGGCAATCACCCCGGAAGCAACGATGTTCTCAATTTTCAGTGACTCGTATCCCTTCTCATCCATCGATATGAGTATCATTTTTCGGACCATAATACTAATGGATAATCTTTATGGGCATTCCGAATATGGAGCGCCCATCAGCGTCGTGAATTCTTTAAACCATAGACGCGCAAACTTTTATTGATCACGGTATGACAGATGACGAGCAAAAAGTAGCATCCTACGAAGACCTCTGCGCGAATTTCAAGATAGATGTCCCTGAATACTATAACTTCGGTTTTGATGTGATCGACGCATGGGCGAAGAAGGACCGGAACAAACTGGCGATGATCTGGACCGACCAGAAAGGAAACGAGAAGAAATACACCTTCTTTGACCTCATGCGCCTCTCCAACCAGGCCGTCAACATCTGCATAAAATACGGCATCAAGAAGGGCGATCGGGTCATGCTGATGCTGCCCCGTGCCCCCGAATGGTGGATCTTCACCATCGCCCTCATCAAGATCGGCGCGGTATATTGCCCCGCAACGACGATGCTGACCCCAAAAGACCTGAAATACCGCATCCAGGCGGCTGACATCAGGATGATCATCACCATGGCCGAGTATGCGGAGAAGGTCGAGGAGATCCGGGAAGAGTGCCCCACGCTCGCGGTCCGGCTCATGATCGACGGCACCAGGGACGGGTGGGTCAGCTACCCCGTCGAACTCGACTACCCCGCGCCCTGCTCACACAAACTGGTGAGCCTCCCCGGCATGCACCGGACCAGATCCTCAGACCCGCTGCTGCTCTTCTTCACCTCCGGCACCACAGGTGAGCCCAAGATGGTGGTCCACGACCACACCTACCCTCTGGGACACCTCGTCACCGCGCAGGTGTGGCATGACCTGCATCCAAACGACCTCCACCTGACGATCTCCGATACCGGGTGGGGCAAGAGCGCGTGGGGGAAACTCTACGGCCAGTGGATCGTCGGCGCGTGCATCTTCGTCTACGACATCCGCGGCCGGTTTCACGCCACCGAGATCCTGCCGCTGCTGGAGCGGTACGGGATCACGACCTTCTGCTGTCCCCCGACCATCTACCGGATGCTGATCCTCGCGGACCTTGACAAGTTCGACCTCGCCGATATGCGCCACTGCTGTAGCGCCGGTGAGCCCCTCAACCCCGAGGTCATCCGGGCGTGGAAGGAAGGAACGGGCCGGACGATCTACGAGGGCTACGGGCAGACCGAGACGGTGCTCTGCATCGGGACGTTCCCCGGCATGAAGTGCAAACCCGGCTCTATGGGGAAACCGGCGCCGGGCTGGCAGATCGAGCTCCACGACGACGACGGGAACCCCGTCGGTGTAGGGGAGGAAGGGCGCATCGCGATCAAACTGGACCCGCGTCCGGTCGGGCTCTTCCGCGGCTACTTAAACAACGAGGAGGAGAACCACAGGGTCTTCCAGAACGGGTTCTACTACACCGGCGACAAGGCATGCATGGACGAGGACGGTTACTTCTGGTTCATCGGCCGCGACGACGACGTCATCAAGTCGTCCGGTTACCGGATCGGGCCGTTCGAGGTGGAGAGCGCGCTTATGGAGCACCCGGCCGTCCAGGAGGCGGCGGTCGTCGGGTCGCCGGATGTGATCCGGGGCCTGATAGTCAAGGCGTTCATCATCCTCAAACCCGGGTACCGCCCCTCGGAGTCCCTCGTCAAGGACATCCAGAAGTATGTCAAACGGGTGACGGCCCCCTACAAGTACCCCCGCGCGATCGAGTTCGTGGAGTCGCTCCCGAAGACGATCTCCGGCAAGATCAAGCGCTATGAACTCCGCGAGAAGGAGATGAGACAGTTTATGGACAACAACTCCCATAACTCCAAGCCCTCCCGGAAGTGCGGGGAGTGAACACCTTTATTTTGTTGAAGGTACTACAATATTAGGCGCGAGGGTTGCCAAGCCAGGTCAAAGGCGCTAGGTTCAGGGCCTAGTCTCGTAGGAGTTCGCCGGTTCGAATCCGGCTCCTCGCATCTTCTCTTTCCTGTTTTGTGGATGCTGCCCGGCTAACAAAATCGTAGGGCGTTTTGGGATACTCAAAAAGAGGTACGGTTATTTGACCCTGCCAAACTCCTTGCTCACATCTGCCGCAGACTGGTAAGTCTTGTCCTCGAACATCTCAAGGACCTGGATCACCGCGTCAGGCGCATCGTGCTTCCGGGCATGACTGATCAGGTCCTGCTTTCCGGCAGGATAGTCTATGCCTCCAAGGTACTTCTGGAACGCGGATGCGCTCAGTTCTTCTACGGAGGCAGCCTGGGCTGCAGACGCCAATCCGCCTTTAACCGAAGGTCTTTCTTCTGCCATGCTTCTCACCACCTGTTTGACTGCATCCCGCACAGCGGGACACGCCTGCCCCATAGCTCTTGGTGAATAAAAATGTTGCCGTGTTTTCCGGCTGAAAAGTCGATGATATGGCGGAGGAATAATTTTAGTCAGGGATAGCAGCCGGCATGTGCCGGGCGCCGGAGAGGAGCCGGCCGCGCATGGTGCCGGGAGGCGGCATGCCTGGTTGAAGTTCACCCTCCCGGAGAAGGCCGGCCTGAAACCCGGTCAGGGACGGGGTGTCTGCCCTCCCTCACGCCTCCCCTTCCTTCCGGAAGAGGAAGAAGTGGTGACCGCTCCTAAACCTCATCGCCCGCCCGGTCAGGAGGTCGCAGCGGACACTGGCTGCCGTGACCCAGCGCAGGCCCGGTGCGGGCGAGGCCGCGGCCGGCCCGTGCAGCGCCCTTTGCACCCTTGAGTAGGCCCAGAAGAGCGGCGATGCGTTGGTTATGGCATGATGCCGGAGATGCAGACCCCCCTTCCTGAACGCCTCGATGTAAAATCCGGGCGTCCGGTAGAGCGCCCGTCCCCGGTAGTATCCTTCACTCTCGACAGGGAGGCTCCCTGACCGATTCACCTGCTCGATGACGGCGACATACCCGCCGGGTTTTGTCACGCGGCAGAACTCCGCGATCGTTCTTTCTGCCCCGGCATCGGTGAGGATGTACTTGAGGACCCAGACGCAGTTCACCAGGTCGAAGGAGTCATCGGGAAACGGCGCCTCGTCACCGGGAACGATGAAACCGACATTCCGGACCCCCTGCTCCGACGCGAACCGCCGGGCTGCGCTCACCATTGCAGGCGAGAGATCGACCCCGACGACACGGGCTACCCTTGGTGCGAACCAGAATGCCCACCGGCCGTTCCCGCACCCGAAATCGAGAACCGTAAGATCCTCTCTGAGCGGAAGAACACGGGCGTAGAGGGCTTTCTGCGTGGAATCGATGTAGTGGTTATAGGTATCGTCTCTCCCTATAACCGCCCGCAGCGGATAGTCAGCGTGTTCGCCACGGAGAGCATCCAGGGGGTTTTCTGCCCCGGGTGTGCCGGACCCGATTGCGCATCACCAACCCCGGTATACCCGGCCGCACCTATATAATGAATAGCCACGGGCCGGCTCCGCCGCCGGGTGAGGGGACTCCGCGGAGCCTCCCCACCGGCAATCCGCTCCACTTCGGTCCGGCCGCCTCAGGGGCACGGCTCCCGGGAGGGGTGACAGCGGAGGCGTGCCAGGAGCATGCGCGCCGGTCAACCGGAGACGAGGTTCTCTCGAACCCCGATTCTTTAAAAAAGGGATATTCGGAGTGCTGCTCTTCCGGGGGAGATCTCAGTACCGCCGGAAGTCGCTTCTTGGTCTCGGGGGCCGGGCCTCGTCGATCTTCAAGGTGCGGCCTTCGAATACCGTGTTATTCAGGGCGTCTTTTGCCTTCTCAGCCTCTTCCGGGCTGGACATCTCAACGAACCCGAACCCTTTGCGCTCGATGACTCTGACGTCGTTTACCGTCCCGTACTGGCCAAACAATTCTTTCAACTGCTCTTCATTTACCGAGTAGGTGAGGTTTCCGACGTACAGCTTGCTGCTTTCCATTCAAAGATCCTCTTCACACATGTACGCTCAAACCTTAATTACTCTTCGGAGAAATCCACGGGCGCCGGTCCGGGGCCGACTCCCACGGTGCAGGAAGCACGTGGTGAGGGTGGTGTGCATTCTCCGCGAGGATCGGGGACGGTGCCCGGGCGTGCCCCGGAGTGCGACCCTCCAAAGGGTGCGAAAACCGATCGGTACCCTCCCCCTTTGAGCGTACCGGTGATTGGGAATCGTTGCACCAGTACCGCGCCGGTTTATCCCGGGTGAGACGGGCCGCATGAGAGCGTGCGGCACCGCCTGCCACGCAGGCCGGGGTGGCGGGAACACGCTCACCGGCTCACCCCGGGCCCCGGCGGAACGGCTCGGGCAGGCGGGAGGCATAGGACGCGGTAAGCGCCCTCGATACGCCTGTCCTTCCCCGCCAGGCCCGGATTGAAGAGATTTTCCCGGAATAGATACATTAATGGTGGCCCGGGTCATTAGTATACACCTCCAGGAAAAACCGGCAGGCAGCCGCGTCGCCGCCTGTCACGGAGTTGATGAACTGACAAATACACGAGGATCACAGAACAGCGGAAGCGAAGAGATAGTACGGGTACGATTACCGAAGAAACGAAACCGGGAATTATTCGGCCGGGCCGACCTGATGCTCGGGGCAAACCACATCCGCGTCCGTTGCGAGGACGGCGTCACGCGGATGGGGCGGATCAAGGGCAAGATCAAGAAGCGACTCTGGATACGCGAAGGCGATCTCCTGATTGTTGTTCCCTGGAGTTTCCAGGATGAGAAGTGCGATATCGTCTATCGTTACATCAGGCCCCAGGTGGACTGGCTCAAGAAGCATAACTACCTCAGCCAATAACGTCTTCTCAGCGACGGCCGAGACGCCGTCGCCGGCCAACGGCGGAACCGGGTATCATCCGGGACTCATTCTCCCCTGGAATCCCGGCTGATCGCATCGGCAAGGTTTGCCGCAAGATCGGTATGCACCAGCATGAACGTTCTGCTCACCGACGCCGTTACGCTCGCCGCCATCTGCATCGTGAGCAGGATGACCCGCATGGCCTCCGGAACCGTCCCTCCCTCCCAGACCTCCTGGATGCACCGGTTGGCGACCTGTTTCGTGATCTCGTTTCCCAGCACCACGAAACTGCCCGCCCGGCCCCTCTGCGTCACCCGTAACCGGGAGTCGATGATCTCGGCGATGGCGTAACTCCCCGCAGTGGCGTACAGCCTCTTTCTACAGGTTGTCAATCCCCCGGTCTCGGTCACCTCCCCGATGAGCACCCCGTCCTGCTGCGTGACTTTGGTTTTGTCGTCCCTGACCTGGATTGCCACCCCGATCTCGCCGGCCCGTTCCAGCAAGTCGTTATCGGATGCGATCGAACCGTTGTAGAGCTCGCACTCCAGCTCTTCTATGCGGGATTCATCCCCCCGGAATGCGATCTCCCGCATATCGCCCGCCATCACGGCGCCCTGTTTTCCGATGTATGCCATCACGAGAGTCATACGGTGAAACCTCCTATCCCCGGCACGGAGCTGGAAGTTGTGCACACCCCGCATCCTGTATCAATCTATCGGTTGGTGCCCCTCCAGGTACCCGTTCCGCCGGCTCCGTTCGCTGCCGGGAGGAGTTGTGAAGGCCGGCCTTCAGGCAGCAGCCGGGACCGGGTTCGTCGGCGCCGGCCACACCGCGTGTGCCGCTCCTGCGTCACTGCAGGGATGCGGGCAGCGAGAGGCGTGGCGGTCTATGCGACGGTAATATTTTTATCTCTGCGGGGTTGAAGGGGCAGAGCGGGAAGACCCCCTGCGCAAGCTGGGGGATGGGAGCGGAGCCCCTTCGTTTTGTTTCGTCGAATAGGGAGAGGGTGTTACCACCCTCTCCCCTTCCAGGAACCGTACGTGCCCCTTTCAGGGCATACGGCTCGCGCATTCCGCTACCCCGTTTGGGGCGGCACCGTACCAAAGGTTTTCCTTCTTGCGTTGCCTTTGCAATCCGGGTCTGTAGCCTGTTGACGATGGATTCTGTTTTCTCCCAGTCAATGGTTTTCCATTGGTTGGCAAGATCCTTGTGTCACCAGTATGCTTCTCGCTCATTGGCGTCGGTGAATGACGTGCTTTCACGGGTTTACCTCCTTTCAATGCTTTGGAATATCTGTCCCACGTGGGCGCCCTTTCAGGCTGAGGTATACACCTCTATCCTGCCCATTACAGGCAAGCGTTCGCTTCTTGGGACATCCTGTTCCGTCTCCACCATCTGTAGGCCGGGAACCGTTTGTTCGTTCGCTGCATCGTGAAAGGTACCAGTGCAGCCCGGTTCCTTACCATTTTGGTTCAAGCGTATCAGTCTGGTTTCGCTTGTCGCGGATTACGACCCATACGATTGGTTCAGCGTTTGCTTCTCCATGACATCGTTTCCCTGGCAGATTGACCGGCTCAGACTTCCGGTGTTCTCCACGTTGTCCCGCAAGCTTCACACAACCCCGTTACCAGGGATGCATGTTGCGGTAGGGATATCCCGAACGAATGGGATAGCATTATGCAATCCATAGTGCAGCTTCATGTCGCACACTTTCACACCGCACGGCTCTTCTTTATAACAAAGAACAAGAGATTACTCATGGGATAACCGACAGGAGAGGTTCTGATGCACATCACCACGAAGATCAAGATTCAGGTGACACCCGATCAGGCCGACGTGCTCTGGCATCTCTCCGAGAAGTGCCGGTTACTCTACAACTTCGCTCTTGCCGAGCGGAACCAGAACTATCAGGAGAACAAGGATCGGGCCGACAAGCAGTACATCGGGTATGTGCAGCAGGCCAATGCTCTTCCCGACCTGAAGAAAAGGTTCCCCGAGTACCGGTGGGTCTACTCCAAAGTTCTGCAGACCACCCTCAAATCGCTGGACGACAACTTCAAGTCGTTCTTTGCGCTCCGACAGAACGGCGACGAAGACGCCAATCCCCCGGGGTTCAAGGGGAGAGATCATTTCTGCACGCTTCGCTACAACCAGAGCGGGTTTAAGATCCGCGATGGCCGGATCCGGTTCTCGCACTTCTACAACGATATCCCGCTGGCGTTCGATCTGCCCGAAGATCGGACGTTCCTCAACGTCAAGCAGGTGGATCTCTTCTACGACGATCTGAAGAAAGCGTACTACGTCTCCCTCGTCCACGAGGTTCAGCCGGACCAGAAGTACGTTGACAACGGGATCTACCAGGCCTGGGACCTCGGGGTCACGAAGCACGTCGCGGTCAACACCTCCGGCAAGTTCCTTGAAGTCAGGAATGCCCGGCCCGACAGGTACTGGAACCCGAAGATCGATGCCGTGCAGGCCCGGAGGGACCACTGCAAAAGGAAGAGCCGGCAGTGGCAGCGGCTCAACCGTGTCAAGCGGACGATGGAACGGAAGCGGAGCAACCAGCTCAACGACTTCCAGCACAAACTGAGCAGGAAGCTCATCGAGAACACCCGGGCCGCCACAATCCTGGTCGGAGACCTCTCCGTCAAGCAGATGCCGAAGTCAAAGCAGGCCACGCCCGGGCTCAACCGCGCCACCCAGAACGCGGGACACCTCTCACGGTTCATCGGATTGTTGACCTACAAGGCAGCCCTTGCAGGTAAGAGAGTAATACCAGTCGATGAACGGTACACGACGAAGACCTGCTGTGTCTGCGGAGCGGTTCACGAGATGCCGCTCGGGAAACGCGTTATGGACTGTGCATGCGGGAACTGTATTGATCGCGACCACAACAGTGCGGTCAACATCATGGTACGGTTCCTATCACAGAATGCCCTGTGGACGGGCTACCGACAGTTCGCCGGTAATCTGCGACAAACAGGTCCGAGGATCCCCGAGACCCCCGGGCACTCGCAGGAAGCCCCCTGCGCAAGCGGGGGGTAGTTCACAATTTGCCCGTACCGGGCTCGGTGGGGATCCGGCAGTATCCCGGCGGCACCGGCCATCCCCGCGGAGAACCCGGCCGACCACGTAGAGGAGATGGATACACCAGACGTGAGGTGAGCGACCCGGAGGATCAGGCGGTATGGCCGGAGGAAAGAAGAAGGCGGGACGCGGCCTTGCGTCTGCAGACGAAGCAACCAGAAAGCGTGTCGCGAGGATCGGCGGGACGACGCCGCATGCAGAACGGGGGCTCCAGGCAGCGTCCCCCAGGATCCGGCGGCGGGTCGCGGGAACCGGGGGCAGGGCTCCGCACAGGACGAGGGGGCTTCAGGCTGCGAGTGGTGAGACCCGGGAGCGTGTGGCACGAGCCGGGGGAAGATCCCCGCACAAGGAGCGGGGACTCGAGGCGGCATCCCGGGAGACACGGCAGCGCGTCTGCCGCAAAGGCGGCCGGTCTTCCGCCGGCAGGGAGCCCTCCCCATAGGCCGGATGATTCGCAGGGTCCGGGTTCCCGGCGTTTCCCGGTGAACGGAGAGTGAGGGAGCCTCAGTCGCTCTCTTCCCGGGCCTTCCCCTGCGCCCGTGGTTCCCAGGCCGGTGCCCGGGGCTCCGCCTCTCCCGGAATCCGGACATACCCCGCATCGGCGGCCTTCAGGAGGGAGGGGTAATACCGCGTGACATACTCCTTCACCATCCTGCGGGCCGAGAACCGGGGACCGTTGCTCTTGATCGACTCCTTCATCATCTTCACCCAGCCGTGAGGGACGTCGTCGATGGAGCGGTTGTAGTAGAGCGGGACGACCTCTTTCTCCAGGAGGTCGTAGATCGCCGCGGCGTCGGCGGCATCCCTCCCCGGGTAGGCGGGCGCCTCGCTCCCGAACGCCCAGCCGTTTCTGCCGTTGTAACCCTCGATCCACCACCCGTCCAGGATGGAGAGGTTCAGCACCCCGTTGAGCGACGCCTTCATGCCGCTTGTGCCGCTCGCCTCCATCGGGGGCAGCGGGTTGTTCAGCCAGACGTCGACGCCGTGCACCAGGTACTGGGCCACCTTCTCGTTGTAGTCCTCGACGAAAGCGATCCGTCCCCCGAACTCAGGTTGCTGTGTGTAGCGATAGATCTGCTGGAGCACCCGTTTTCCTTCGTTGTCCGCCGGATGGGCCTTGCCGGCGAAGATGATCTGGACAGGATACCACCGGTTGTTCAGGATACGTTTCAACCGTTCCAGGTCCTCGAAGATGAGGTAAGCCCGCTTGTAGGTCGAGAACCGCCGGGCGAACCCGATCGTCAGGGCGGAGGGGTTGAGGAACGCTCCCCCGACCGCCGGATGCGGCGTCCCTCCTCCGCGGCGAACCGCCCACCTGGCCCTCTCCTGCTCCCGGATACGGTTGAAGAGTTTCGCCTTCAGCCAGGTGTGGAGATACCAGAGTTCGGCATCCGGTATCTCGTCGATGAGCTCCCATACCGCCGGCTCGTCATGCTCCGTGAGCCAGTTCGGGCAGGTCGACCCGATATGCCGGTCGTAGAGATCCCGCATCCGGTGGTTCAGCCAGGTCGGGACGTGGACGCCGTTTGTGACGTGGTCGATGGGAACGGTCGCTTCGGGTGTCCCGGGCCACAGGCATCTCCACATCTGCCGGGTGACGCTCCCGTGCGTCCGTGAGACGCCGTTGTGATGCTCCGACGCGCGCAGGGCAAACGCGGTCATGTTGAAACCCGAGTTCGGGAGCTGCGGGTGGACGCCGAGCTGCAGGAACTCTTTCCGGTCGATGCCGAGCGCCGGGTAGTAAGCCTTGAAGTAGCGATCGATGAGGTCGATGGGGAAGACATCGTGCCCCGCGGGGACGGGCGTATGCGAGGTGAAGACAGACGTCGCCCGGACCTGTTCGAGCGCCTCGTCGAATTCCATCCCCCGCTCGACCCGCTCCCGGACCCGCTCAAGCAGCGCAAACGCCGGATGCCCCTCGTTGAGGTGCACCGCCGCATACTCGATGCCGAGCGCATGGAGCACTTTTCTTCCGCCGATGCCGAGGACGATCTCCTGCCGGAGGCGCTGCTCCAGGTCTCCCGTGTAGAGCCGGGACGATATCCCCCGGTTCCCGGGTTCGTTGCAGGGGATATCCGTATCCAGGAGGTAGAGCGGTATCCTGCCGACCTCGACCTTCCAGACGGCGACGTAGATGGGCGGGTCGATGTGCGGGACCTGGACCACCAGGTCTTCGCCGGCCGAGTCCAGCACCCGGGTGAGGGGCGCCATATCGTGGTCGAGCGGCTCGGTGATGTCCTCCTGCCACCCGTCGGGGTTGATCTGCTGGTGCAGGTAGCCCTGCGAGTACATGAACCCGATGGCGACCATCGGAAGACCGAGGTCGCTCGCCTCTTTTAAGTGGTCGCCGGCAAGGAACCCGAGTCCGCCCGCGTAGATGGGGAGCGAGTGGTGGAGCCCATACTCCGCCGAGAAGTAGGCGACGGAGAGCGAACGGTGGCCGGGGTACTGTTCGGAGAACCAGGTCCCGGTGGCGTTCAGGTACTTCCTGAACCGACGCATGACGATATCGTAGCGGCGAAGGTAGGCAGGGTTCTCCGCTGCCCGTTTCAGGAACTCGATCGGTATCTCGCGGAGCATCCGGACGGGGTTGTGGATGCTCTCCTTCCACGCCTGCGGGTTCACCTGTTTGAAGAGCGCCCGGACCTCCGGGTTCCAGCTCCACCAGAGGTTGTACGCGAGGTCAACGAGTCCGGAGATCCGCTCCGGGACGTGAGCATACTGATTACGTAGGGAGTCCTCCATGAAATCTGCCCCTCTTGAATAGTATACTGTCCGCATTTATTATTATATATGCCTACGGATTTTTGTTTTCATTCGACAAAATGAGAAAAACCACGAAATACATTGGTTTTATCGGTGCGAGACACACGGGAAACAGATCCGGAGTACGGCATATCGTGGGCCGGGGGACAGCTGAAGCGGGATCGGGCATGCCCCCCGGGGTGCCGGGGTCGCCCAAACGGTTTCGCCGGGACACCCGCCCGGGGCGCGCCTGCGCGGCGGCGCCGGGACGGGCCCCGGTGTGATGTGGGTAGTTGCGCCCCGGACGCCTGACTCCGACCGGCCGCTCGGCTCCCACCGGTTGCATATTCCCCTGTTCACGGATTTCTTCCCGCCCCTCCGGGAAGCCAACGGAAGAGGCACGCTCGGGCACCGTCCCCGCCCCCACCGGGAGCGATAGCCACCGCGGTCCACTGCCCGGGGACAGGGCCAGGGAAGCGCCGGGTCCGGGCTACCTCTGCACTCCCCTGCCCCCTCCGGGAACCCCTCCCCGGAGCCACCCCGGCACGGCTCATCCCCAGGTATCACCACGCACTGCCCTCGCCCCCGGGCGGGGGCGGGGGAGGAGCGCGCAGCGCGGGCTTGGGGGCCGGAGAGATGCACGAGTAGCCCCCTCCCCCCATGGCGACACCCTCCGGTCCACTGTCCGGGTAGCCCCGCGAGGAGCGCCGCGGCACGATAGCCACCACGGCCCGGTGTCGTGCCGACGAACCCGGGAAAATCCGGGTCCGGCGCCCACTCCATCGGGGCGAGGACGAAGATCGAAGAGTGTCCAACTATCCGGAGTCGATCTGCCTCTTTATCTCCTCCCGTAGATCCCGGTAACCTCAGAAAACTCCTGCATGGCCTGTTCGGTCGCCTGCTCCGGCAGGAGCCGCCACTCCCAGTTCCCTTCCGTCGTACCGGGCCGGTTCATCCGCGCCTCATCGCCGAGGCCGAGGATGTCCTGCATCGGGATGATCACGGTCTCGGCGGGGGAGATCATCGCCAGGCGGATGAGGATCCGGTGTATCTGGTCGGTGCCGACCGATCCCCCGATGTAGCGGAATATGAGGTCCTTCTGGTCGCTGGAGACCTCGTGCTCGAACCACCCCCTGACCGTGTTGTTGTCGTGCGTCCCCGTGTAGGCGACGCACCCGCTTGTGACGTTGTGGGGCGCGTGAGGGTTCTGTGCGACGTCGCCGGAGAAGCCGAAGGTCAGGATCTTCATCCCGGGGAACCCGAAGTGTGCCATCAGCTCATGGACGTCTGAGGTGATGTAGCCGAGGTCTTCAGCGATGATCGGGAGGCACGAGCGGCTCCGCGTAAGCAGGGTGAAGAGGTCCCGGCCGGGCGCATCGACCCAGTGCCCGTTCTGCGCGGTCGCATCCCCGGCCGGCACCTCCCAGAACTGCACAAACCCCCGGAAGTGGTCGAGGCGCACCCGGTCGACGAGAGCGAGAGTGCGGTCGATCCGGCTCTCCCACCACCGGAACTCCCGCTCCCGGTGCACGTCCCAGTTGTAGACCGGGTTTCCCCAGAGCTGCCCGGTCGCGCTGAACATATCCGGGGGGACACCCGCGACGACCGTCGGTTTCTTCTGCTCGTCCAGTTTGAAGAGTTCCGGGTTCGCCCAGAGGTCGACGCTGTCGTAGGTGAGGTAGATCGGGAGGTCGCCGATGATCTGGATGTGGCGCTCGCGGCAATGGTTCTTGAGCACGCGCCACTGATGGTCGAAGACGTACTGGAGGAACTTCTCCCGGAGGATCGGGTCCGCAAGTTCGGTGCCGTGTTTCCGCAACGCCTCCTCGCGCCGGTCCCGGATCCCGGCCGGCCAGTCGCCCCAGACTTTCCCACCGAACCGGTCCTTGAGGGCGACAAAGATGGCGTAATCGTTGAGCCACAAGGCGTTCTCGGCAGCAAAATCCTTGTAACGGAAATCCGCCCCGCGCTCTTTGAACCGCTCGAACGCACGGTCGAAGAGGCCGTTCTTGTAGTCCAGGACCGCCCGGTAGTCCACCCGGTTCCCGGGGAAGGCCGGGGGGTTGCTGATCTCCTCCGGGGCGAGGAGGCCGTCGGCGACCATCTGCTCGGGGCTGATGAGCCAGGTGCTCCCGGCAAACGCCGATGTGCTCTGGTAGGGCGAGTTGCCAAACGCCGGGCACGTCGGGTTGAGAGGAAGGATCTGCCAGTAGCGCTGTCCTGCCTGTGCAAGGAGGTCTACGAACCGGTGTGCCGCGGGCCCAAGGTCGCCGATGCCGTACGCCGACGGCAGGGACGTGATATGCAGGAGAACCCCGCTCCCCCGCCGGTTCATGCTTCACCCCTCCTCACGTCACCCTCACGCCGAGACATGTCGCCGCCCTCCTGAAGGCCTCCGCCCACCGTTCTGCATCCTCATCACCCCGGCCGGCACGCTGCTGCATCGCGGCATACTGCCCGCGCATCCCGATGCAGGCGTTCTGGCTCTCCCATAGAGTGAGCGCCAGTCCAAATACCTTTGCACACCGGACAATGCGGACGATCTCCTCAAGCGGCGCCGGATCCCCCGGCCGGGCCGCTGCCTTCCTGGCAGCGGCCGCGATCCGCCTGCTCGCCGCCTCCCCGAGTGCCGCAAGGTCGGGTCTGAGGTTCTCTCTCCGCATCTTTCCGGCGAACGCCGCGAAGCCATCCGGGTCGGGGCACCCGGCTTCGAGCATTGCGAGCAGCCGTCCGGTGCCGGCGTGCTCCCGGAGCCGGATCGCGGCCCGGGGCTCAGGGATCCCGAGGTCATCGAGCACGCCAAGCAGCGGTGCCGCGTCACGGTAGACCGCGCAGACGGCCGACCCGATGCCGGGGAGAACCTGGCGGGCGATCGTCCACCGCTCCTCGTTGGAGAGGTCGGAGGCGGTGTAGACCCGGGCAAATGCCCCTGCCCCCCCGGTCCCCGTCACCTCCTCCCACGCTGCCCGGAGCGCCTCATCGCCGCCGGGCTCGCGTACGCCGATGACGATCCGGTCTATGCCCGCAAAGGATGCGAACGCGTCAAAGAACGCCTCCTCCCCCGTCACCCGGGACCGCACCCGGACGGTCCCGAGGAGGCTCTGCCGGCCGCCGGTGTCCGACCGGTACGGCCAGTCCCCGCGGATGGCGTACATCCCCGACGCGGCCGCGAGGGGAACGAGGCCGAAGATCTCGTAGAGCGCGGCCCCCGCACCTACCCGGGCAAGGTCCGCCGCTACCGGCCTGACCCGGGCCTCGTAGACCGCAGCGCCGGTCGCGTATCCCGGGTCGTTTGACGGGGCGCGGGTGAGGATCTCGATGAACGCCGCCTCAAGGTCGATCCCGAGGACCCGCCGGGCAAGATCCATCGCACGGCCTGCATGCCGCATCACCTGGACGCTTCCCGGCTCCGCGATATCGTCGAAGAACCAGCCGCAGCTCGTCTGCATCAGCATCGCCTGCCGCTCCATCTCGAGGAGCGTGAGCACCCGCCGCCGCTCTTTTAGCGAAAGGTCGCGAAGCGCGTGCCGCGAGAAGAATTCCTCCACGGCCCCGTCCGACCACCGGTTGAGGACGAGCCCGACGGCGTCGTCCCGGGCCTCCCGTGGGTCTCTGACGAGGGCCGCGAGCTCCTCCGCGGACCGGGGAGCAAGGGCGTCGCGGACCATGGCGACCGCCTCCCGGAGCAGCCTGCGCCACGCCTGCGACCAGCCGGGGTGCGCCCCGCTGTGGCACCCGCACTCCTCTCGCCAGCGCCCGACGCCGTGGGTGCAGCTCCAGGACGTTCCCTCCCGGACGGCGACCTCGTGCGTGGGCGGGTGAGCGGCGAGGTACTCGCCGTAGACCGTGAGGCGGACGTCGCGGCGCGCCTCGATGGTCCGGAGACAGTAAGCGAGCGCCATCTCCCCGAACTCGCGGTGGTGACCGTAGGTTTCCCCGTCGGTCGCGATATGCACGAGTTCGGGGCGTCCCCTGCCCGGGGAGAACGCGCCGAGCAGCCGCCCGGAAAAGCGCCGCCCGTCGGAGAGCAGGTCCCCGAACGCGACGTCGCGGGCGATCGCCCCATCGTAGAAGAAGATGGCGATGCTCCGGCCCGAGGGGAGACGGCAGAGGTAGGGCATCCGCGTCTCGACCCGGCCGCCGGAGGCGTCTGTCCAGCCCTCCGCCCCGATCGCCCGCACCTTCCCTGCCTGGTGAGGGGCAAGGATCGTGAACCGGATCCCGGCCCCGGCCATCAGGTCCAGGGACTCGAGATCGACCGCCGTCTCCGGGAGCCACATCCCTTCTGGCTCCCGGCCGAACCGTGACGCAAAGTCGCGGACCCCCCAGGCGACCTGGGTCCGTTTCTCCTCCGGGGTCGCAAGCGGCAGGATGAGGTGGCTGTAGCAGGAGGCGATCGCGGACCCGTGGCCCGCGTAGCGCTCCCGACTCTCCCGGTCGGCATCGATGATCGCCCGGTAGACCGCCGGACGATGCTGCGCGAGCCAGGAGAGAAGCGTCGGTGCGGCCGTGAAACTGACTTTCGAGTAGGTGTTGACGATCTCGCCGATCAGGCCGTCCGCATCAAGGATACGTGCGGCGGTGTTTGGGCCGTAACACTCCGCGGCCACCCGTTCGTTCCAGTCATGGTACGGGGCGGCGGACCGCTGGACCTCGATATCACCGAGCCAGGGGTTCTCCCGTGAGGGCTGGTAGAAGTGGCCGTGGATGCAGATGGCGCGGTCCATCGTCACGCCCCCTCGGGAGCGAAGATGACAACCCCGAGCGGGGGCAGGGTGAGCGGGAGCGACCACGGCCGGCCGTGCACCGGGACCTGCTCCGCCTCCACCCCTCCGAGGTTCCCGACACCGCTCCCCCCGTAATCGACCGCATCGCTGTTGAGCACCTCCTCCCAGAACCCGCCGAACGGAACGCCGACCCGGTAGTTGTAGCGCGGGACCGGGGTGCAGTTGCAGACGACCAGGACGACGTCGTCCGCCGACCGTCCCCGCCGCAGGTAACTGACGATACTCTTCTCCACGTCCGAGAAGTCGACCCACTCAAACCCCTCCGGGTCGGCGTCCCGCTCGTGGAGGGCGGGTGCGCGGCGGTAGAGGCGGTTTAAATCCCCGGTCCACCGGAGGATCCCCTGGTGGGAGGGATACTGCAGGAGGTGCCATTCAAGCCCGGCATCATGGCTCCACTCCGACCACTGCCCGAACTCACCCCCCATGAAGAGGAGTTTCTTCCCCGGATGGGTGAACATGTACCCGTAGAGGAGGCGGAGGTTTGCCCGTTTCCGCCACTCGTCACCGGGCATCTTTCCGATGAGCGAACTCTTCTCGTGGACGACCTCGTCATGCGAGAGGGGGAGGACGTAGCGTTCATTGAACGCATACCATATGCTGAACGTGAAGAGGTCAGGCCGGTACTTCCGGAAGACCGGGTCGAGCACGAAGTAGTCCAGAGTATCGTGCATCCAGCCCATGTTCCACTTCAGGTCGAACCCGAGCCCCCCGGTCGCGGTCGGGGCGGTCACCCCCGGCCAGGAGGTCGCCTCCTCGGCGATGACGAGCACGTCCGGGAAGTTCGCATGGACCGTCTCGTTCACCTTCCGGAGGAACCCTATCGCCTCGAGATTCTCCCTCCCGCCGTAGACGTTGGGTGTCCATTCCCCCGCGCTCCGCGCGTAGTCGAGGTAGAGCATCGAGGAGACCGCATCGACCCGGAGACCATCGGCGTGGTAGCGTTCGAGCCAGAAGATGGCGCTGCTCAGGAGGAACGACCGGACCTCGTTTCTCGCGAGATTGAAGACGTAACTCTTCCACTCGGGGTGGTAGCGCTGGCCGGGGAGGGCGTGCTCGTAGAGGTAGGTGCCGTCGAAGTAGGAGAGACCGTAGCCGTCGGCGGGGAAGTGAGACGGCACCCAGTCGAGGATCACCCCCACCCCGCGCTGGTGGAGGCAATCGATGAGGTGCATGAAGTCCTGCGGGGTGCCGTACCTGCTCGTGGGGGCAAAGTAGCCGAGCGTCTGGTAGCCCCAGGAGGCGTAGAACGGGTGCTCCATGATGGGGAGGAACTCGACGTGGGTGAACCCGGCGTCAACCAGGTATTCAGCGAGTTCGTCTGCCGCCTCCCGGTAACTGAGGGACCGGTTCCCCTCCTCCGGCACCTTCCGCCACGAGCCCGCGTGCATCTCGTAGACGGATATCGGGGCGTCCGGGGAGTTCTCCTCCTCGCGGCCCCGCATCCACGCCCGGTCGCGCCACGTGTAGGCGAGGTCCCAGACGATGGATGCGGTCTTTGGCGGGATCTCCCAGAAGCGGGCGAACGGGTCGCCTTTCTCCACGGAGTAGTCGTTGTACCTGCTCCTGATGTGGTACTTGTAGAGCACTCCCTGGCCGATATCCGGCAAAAATCCTTCCCAGATGCCGGAATCGTCGCTCCGCGCCGAAAGCGGATTCCTGCCCGCCTCCCACCCGTTGAAGTCCCCGATGACCGAGACTTCCGCCGCGTTCGGCGCCCAGACCGCAAAGAAGGTTCCCCGTCTGCCGTCGGCGACGGCAGGATGCGATCCCAACCGGTCGTACAGGCGGGAGTGGCTCCCCTGCCGGAAGAGGTAGACGTCGTAGTCGGTGATGAGACTCCGGGTCCTCGTGATGTCTGGTGGCGCCTGCTGCATGGTTTCCCCTCCAGGATCAGGGGCCGCCGGAAAGAACCTTCCTGTAGACGCCAAGCGTTCTCTCCGTGACGACGGCCCACCGGAACTTCTCCATCACTTTCCGGCGGCCGGCCTTCCCGAGGCTCTGCATGTAGGCCGGGTCGTCGATGAGGTGGCAGATCCCCCAGGCGATCGAGTCCGGCCGGACGGGGACCTTGATCCCGTTCATGTAGTTGTCGATATTCTCGGAGAGCCCCCCGACATCGGTCGCGACGACGCAGCGCTCCGCGCTCCAGGCCTCTGTAAGGACAAGCCCAAACGGTTCGTTCCTGCTCGGTATGGCGACGAGATCGCAGGCGTTCAGGAGTTGGACGTGCTCTCTGTCGGAGATGTAGCCGAGGAACTGCACGGGAAGGCCGTGGGCCATCCCTTCGAGGTAGCCGCGCATATCCCCGGTGCCAGCGAAGAGGAACTGCACATCCCAGCGTGTGGCGAGGATCCGGGGTACGGCCTGGAGGAGAAGATCGGGCCCCTTCTGGTAGGTGAGGCGCCCGACGAAGAGGACGACGGGCGCGAGCGGGTGGATGCCGTAGCGCTTCTTCACCTCGCCCGGGTCGACCCGGGCGTAGTAGGCATCGGGATCGATCCCGTTTGGGATGACGGTGACTTTCCACTCAGGAACGTTGTAGAGCCACATCACCTCGGTCTTCGTCGAGTTCGAGACGGTCGTGACCGCTTTTGCGATGTAGCCGCCGTACCACTCTTTTCCCGATATCTCCTTAAACTCCCACCACCCGCCGAAGTTCCCGCCGTGCCGCCCGTACTCGGTGGAGTGATAAGAGAGGATGGTGTTTCGGTCACGGAGGATGTGCATCGCCTCGACGAGGTGCCAGTCGTGGAAGTGGAGGATATCGAACGCCGGAGTGTCGCAGGCGCGGAAAGCGTCCACGAGCATGTTGCTCATGGTCCTGCAGTACTCGACGATGTTGTCGCCGTAAGGGCGGCAGTAATGGTAGTGGACGCCGTTGATATCCGCATCCCCGGGCTCTCCCCGGGTGAAGAAGTGGACCTCGTGCCCCCTCCGGGCGAGGTGCTCGGCGAGGTGGGTTGCCGCCGGTGCAAGCCCGCCCACCTTGAACGAGGAGTGGAGCGACTCCCAGCAGAAGAATGCTATCTTAAACGTTTCCATAGTCTGTCGATCCTATTCTGAATTGTTGAACGGAGCTTGCTGCGGTCGTCGACGCCCCGGATCTTCTCCGCCAGTTTCGTATCGCCGATGACCTGGTCGATCCAGTGGTAAAAGTCCTCCCGCTCCACGTGGTACCGGATGACGTCGTCCGGAGTAAACTCGAGCATGTTTGTGAGTTCCTGCAGGCTGTGGGCGGCGTACCCGGCCGGCCTGTCGTATGACGAGAAGGAGAACGCCTTGTCGGGGGGGACGCACCGGAGCGAGAGAGCGGCTTTCGGCGACCGTGTGCTGGCTGCAGACCGTTCTTCGGCGTGGGAGAGGATCTGCATAAACGAGGTGAAGTAGTCGTAGGTTGCCTGGTGGCTGACGGCGTGGTGGGGTTTTCCGCACGAGGCCGAACGCATGGCCATTCTCCGGATATGGTCGGTTTCAAGGAGGCAGCGCCAGATCGCCCGATCCGCAACCAGACCCCCCGCTTCCTCGAGAGCTTCGAGTGCGGACTGTTGCAGGATGGTCCTCTGCGGACCCCCCGGCTCCCCGGTCTCCCCGATATCCCCCCGCGGCGGGATGATCCGCGCAGCTTCTGACGGATGTACGGTCGTTATCCCCTCCCCGGCAAGGGCTGCCGGGAGCGCATGCAGGAATTCGAGGATACCCGTCTCGGGACCGACGACGTCCCCGAAGATACGGTAGTCGAGGAAGAGCGTGATGCAGTCGCCGGGGGATACGGCGAGCCATTTCGCATACCGGTCGGCCATCAGCGGCCACCTGTCCCACTCCCTCCAGGGAAACCGCACGGCGATGTCGTCGGCGAGGTCGCAGTGGGTGACGAGGACCGGGAGGCCCCGGTAGGTGTAGGTGTGGTTTGGGTCTCTCTCGGGGGCGGGGGGTCCGCCCCCCTCGATGATAGCCGCCTCGATCCCGGCACCGGCGAGCGCCTCTGCGGTAGCGGGGGTGATGGGGTAGTCGGTATGGGCAAACGTGGTCGGGACGGCCGAGAAGTGCTCCTTCATCAGGTCGCGATGCATGAGGAGTTCGTCCACGAACTCCTCGAGGTCGGTGAACTGCCCGGCGACGCTGTGGTAGTAGGTTTCTGCGAGGACTTCGGCGTTCTGGTGGGTTGCCGCACGGGATATGAGTTCGAGCGTCTCCGGGTACCATCGTTCGAGGTGCTCTACCATCACCCCGGAGATGCTGAAGGCACACTTGAACCCGCCGTCGAGGAGATCGATGAGGATCTCCGTCGCCGGCCGGAAGGATCGGTCGATGACCCGCCCCAGGCCTTCCTTCATCTCCGGATTAAAGTAACTGTCCTTCGGGTTTCTTTTTCCCTTTACCATATCTGGCCGAAATCCGGGATTGAGGTAACAGGGATAGTGAATGTCGAACCCCAGACAGACCACCGGCGGATTTGCGCCCTCGCCTCTCATAGGAGGTAGGTTGTTGTTTCCGTATATAAAGGTCGTCAACCAGGAACATCTTTTGATCTTCGGCCTCCTGGAGTGTCCTGATGCCCCGGCGGCGGGCAGTTTTTGCCTCCCGGTAGGATCGAGGCCCCCCGGAGCCCTGAGTGAAGATTTCACTGCCGTATAATCTTCTGGATATCCTCAAATGGGAGGAACGCTTACCGCTTAACGAGGGTCCGCGTGAGCAGGGATGGATTTGCCGTGAGGACGATGCGGCGGCGGGAGGTCGAGGTCGCCGTCGACTGGGCGGCGCAGGAGGGATGGAATCCAGGGAACCACGACGCGGAGGCCTTTTATGCCGCCGATCCGGAGGGGTTCTTCATCGCCGAACTCGACGGCGAGCCGATAGGGTCGGTCTCGGTCGTCAACTACAGTGCGACGTTTGCCTTTGCCGGCCTGTATATCCTGAAACCGGAATACCGGAACAGGGGCTACGGGAGCAGGCTGTTTGCCGCCGGCATGGCCCACGCCGGGGACCGGAACATCGGGGGCGACGGTGTTCTCGCGATGCAGGAGAAGTACCGCACGCGATCAGGGTTCACGCTCGCTTATAGAAACATCAGGTTCGAGGGTGCTGGCGGCGGCAACGAGCCCGAAGGGCCGGTCGATATCGCCGGGGTGCCGTTTGAACCGCTCGCCGCATACGATGCCCGGCATTTCCCGGCGTCGCGCCCCCGTTTTCTTGCGGCCTGGCTCCGGCAGGAGGGGACGTGCGGCCGGGCGGTTCTCGGAGAAGACGGCGATGTCGCGGGGTACGGCGTCGTCCGGAGGTGCCGCCACGGCTACAAGATCGGGCCGCTCTTTGCGGATACACCGGAGATTGCGGGGGAGATCTTCCTCGCTCTCTCCGCGCAGGCTTCGAGTGGACCGGTCTACCTCGACGTACCGGAACCGAACGCCGCCGCCGTGGCGCTCGCCCAACGGCAGGGGATGGTCCCCGTCTTTGAGACAGCACGGATCTATACGAAGGCGGTCCCCGACCTGCCGCTCGATGAGGTCTTCGGCGTGACGTCGTTCGAGCTCGGGTGAGAGGCTCTCCTGCACTACCGCATCGATTCCGAATTATTCGATGGGGTGGGTTCCGGTAGGTGCCGGACCCGGATTTTCCCGGGTCCTCCCCATGCAGTGAACCGTAGGGTATCGCTTCTTGCCATCCATCCCCGGCCCGTGCCTCCCCGCGGGTGGGCTACTCATACGTTCTTCTCCGGCAACCCCCACCCCGCAGGTGGGTACCCATACGTTCCTCGCCGACCTCTCGCAGGGGGTACCCGTACGTTCCTCCCTGAAGCCCCCACCTCTCCCGGCCTTCGACCTCCTCCCCCGCCCCACCGGGGCGGGGGCAGTGCGTGGCGATATCCAGTGGGCAGCCGTGCCCGGGAGCGGGGGCAGTCATGGTGATATTCAGCGGGAAGCCGTGCCCGGGAGCGGCGTTGACGGCCATTTCCCGGAGGAGGCAGGGGAGAGCAAGCCTGGACCCGGTTCTTCCCCGGGATCTCCCCATGCAGTGGACCGTGACGGCTATCGCTATCGGGGGTGGAGGCGGGGCCCGGGCGTGCCCCCTCGATGCGGCCTTCCAGGGAGCACGAAAACCGGTCGGTACTCTCCTTTGTTGGGGTACCGGTTATTGAGAACCGGCGTACCAGGCGTCCCGGAGCGCCCCCGTCACCCCGGACCAAAACATTCTAAAGAGTCCCTCAAAGAGTATCATCCAGGAGTACGACCACATGGATTACCTGGAGGAGTTTCCCGTTCTCATCATCGACGACGAACTGCACTCGGACACTGCGGAGGGCCGGGCGTCGCGGGAGATCGTGAAAGAACTGAAAGCCGAGGATTTTCCCGTCATCGAAGCCCTGACCGCCCGTGACGGGGTTCACGCATTCCTCTCGCACCCGCACGCAAGCTGTATCATCATCGACTGGGAACTCACTCCCGAGGCCGTGGACGGCATGATCACCGCCGCAGACGTCATCGATCTCATCAGGGAGCGCAACCCGAAGATCCCGATCTTCTTAAACACCGAGAAACTGGCGATATCCGCCATACCGCTCGGCGTCATATCCCGGATCGACGGCTACATCTGGAAACTCGAGGACACCCCCGGGTTCATCGCCGGCCACATCAAGCGGGCGGCGAAGAACTACCTCGCCGACGTCCTCCCGCCGTTCTTCCAGGGGCTGATGGACTACGTCGAGGATTACAGGTACTCCTGGCACACGCCCGGGCACATGGGGGGTGTCGCGTTCCTCAAGAGCGCCGCCGGCCGGATCTTCTACAGTTTCTTCGGCGAGAACGCTCTCCGGGCCGACCTCTCGGCCTCGGTCCCGGAGCTCGGTTCACTCCTGGAGCACTCCGGCGTCGTCGGGGAGGCGGAACGGAAGGCCGCGGAGGTCTTCGGGGCCGACCGGACCTACTTCGTCACCGGCGGCACGTCGGCGGCAAACAAGATCGTCTGCCTTGCGACCGTCACCCCCGGCGACGTCGTCCTCGTCGACCGGAACTGCCACAAATCCGTCATGCACGCGATCGTCATGACCGGCGCCGTCCCGGTCTACCTCATCCCGGCCCGGAACGAGTACGGGATCATCGGGCCCATCCACAGCCGTGAGTTTCACCCCTGGGTCATCCGGGAGAAAATCCGGAACTGCCCGCTCGTAGAGGATCCGGCATCGCAGGCGGTCAGGCTCGCCGTGATCACGAACTCCACGTACGACGGGATCTGCTACAGCGCAGAACGGATCGAGGAACAGTTGCGGGACGTGGTCCCGTATCTCCTGTTCGATGAGGCGTGGTCCGGCTACGCGAGGTTCCATCCCCTCTACGCCGGACGGTTCGGGATGCACACAGCAGACGTTGTCGGCCCGACGGTCTTTGCCACCCAGTCGACCCATAAAGTCCTCGCCGCCTTCTCGCAGGGCTCGATGCTTCACGTCAGGCAGGGCAAAGGGCCCGTCGACCACCCGCGGTTCAACGAGGCGTTCATGATGCTCACCTCCACCTCCCCCCAGTACACCATCATAGCGTCCCTTGACGTCGCCACCAAGATGATGGCCGGGCACTCGGGGAGGTTCCTCATCGAGGAGGCGATCGAGGAGGCGATCGTCTTTCGGAAGAAGATGGTGACAGTGGCAGAAGAGATTCGCAAGAGTCCTCTCTCCGAGGAGAACTACTGGTGGTTCACCGTCTGGCAGCCCGACTGCATCATGGACCAGGAGGCGGAACGGGCGCTTGGGGAGGCGGACGACCAGCTCCTCCGGAACCACGCCGGGTGTTGGCTCTTAAATCCTTACGATGCGTGGCACGGCTTTGAGGGGATCGAGGAGGGTTACGCCATGCTCGACCCCATCAAGGTGACCATCCTCACCCCGGGGATCAGGCCGGGCGGGGGCATGGAGGACCGGGGGATACCGGCAGGCATCGTCACGAAGTACCTCCGGGAGAGCGGGATCGTCGTCGAGAAGACCGGGTATTACTCGTTCCTGGTCCTCTTCACGCTCGGGATCACCAAGGGCAAGTCGGGGACACTGCTCGCGGAACTCTTCCGGTTCAAGGCCCTCTACGACCGCAACAGCGCGCTTGAGGAGGTCTTCCCGGACCTGGTGCGCAAATACCCCGCCCGGTATGCCGGACGAGGGCTTGCCGATCTCTGCCAGGAGATGCACGGTTACCTGAGAGACGAGTCGATCACCGACATCGTCCGGCAGGTCTACGCGGCGCTGCCGGAACCGGTGATGACGCCGGCGGAGGCCTACCGCCGCCTGGTGCGGGGCGAGGTGACGGCGGTGCCGGCAAGCGAGATCGGGGGGAGGACAGTCGCCGTGATGGTCGTGCCCTATCCCCCGGGCATCCCGGTGATCATGCCGGGGGAGCGGTGCGGCCCGGCCACGCGGGCGATCGTCGATCACCTCGTCTCCCTGCAGGAGTTTGATACCCGCTTCCCCGGGTTCGAGAACGAGGTGCACGGGGTGGACGTCGCCACGAGAGACGGCCGGCGAGTCTACTACATCTACTGCGTCGCGGAGTGAGGGGCGGCGGTCACCCGCGCACCCTGCCGCAGGCGAGCGAGGCGAAGATGCCCAAGGTGCAGAAGATGGTGAAGACGGTGAACGCCACATGGAGGCTCATCATGAAAGGGGTCAGAGCTTCGGCCCCGATCTGGGTGGTGCCGATGAAGACGGCGAAGATGACGGTGACGAACCCGAGCGAGAACATCATCCCGGTCGTCCGCATGGTGGCGAGCATCCCGGACGCGACGCCGTAGAGAGACCGGTCGACCGAGGTCATGACGGCGTTGGTGTTCGGGGAGGAGAAGAGGGCGAACCCGAACCCGAGGAGGACGAGGCTCGCGACGATGTACCCTATCGGGGTTACAGGTGTCAGGAACGTGAGGAGGGCGAGGCCGACGGCGGTGAGCGCCATCCCCGCCGAGGCGACGTACTGTGGTTCGATACGGTCGGAGAGCCGCCCGGCGGGGGCGGCAAAGAGCGCCTGGATGACCGGCTGCGTGATCAGGACGAGCCCCGCGGTGCCGGGGTCGAACCCCCTGACCACCTGGAGGTAGAGGGAGAGGAGGAACCCGACGGCGAACGTCGCGCCGTAGTTGATCAGGGCGGCGAGGTTCGAGAAGGCGAACGCCCGGTTCGATGCAAGGAGCGGGATGTCGAGGACCGGGTCCGGCGTCCGGGTCTCCCAGGCGTAGAAGACCACGGAGAGCAGAACCCCGGCGACGATTGCTGCAACGCCGCCGATCTCGGGGAGGTGCGAGAACCCATACATCACAGAAAGAAGCATCGCGCTGTAGAAGACCGAGCCGACGATGTCGAACCGCTCCCCGCGTGCGTCGGCCCACTCTTTCGTGAGATGGCGGCGAATCTGGTAGACGATGTAGATGCCGAGGGGGATGTTCGTGAGGAAGATGCTCCGCCAGGTGAGGAACCCGGTGAGGTAACCGCCGAGGAACGGCCCGATGGAGAGGCCGACGTAGACTGCGGTGACGTTGATCCCGAGGGCCCGCCCCCGCTCATGGGGCGGGAAGACCGAGGTTATCATGGCGACGCCGGTGCCGTAGATCATGGCGCTCCCCAGGCCCTCGATGAACCGGAAGAGGATAAGTTGCAGTCCCGACGTTGCGAGCGCGGAGAGCAGGGCCGAGACGGTGAAGACGGCCACGCCGAGGGTGAAGATCCGTTTGCGCCCGTAGATGTCGGCACACCGGCCGAACGGGACGAGGAACATCGCGGTTCCGAGGAGGTAAGACGAGGCCACGAAGCTCAGCGAGACGGCGTCGAGAGCAAACTCGGCGGCGATGGACGGGAGCGCGATGTTTACCGCCGATCCCATGAACGGGGTGAGGAACGCGGCGAGGGTGGCGATGATGAGGACGGTCCGGCGCTCGACGGCATCTGGGGTGGTGGGCATGGGGTTCCTTTCCGTTACTGGAAATGGGGGCGGCCGGGAGTAAAGGGTTGCGATACGGCGTGCGCGCTGGAAAGTGCTATTTAGGGCGTTCCTGCGTGCAGTGCTCGAGTTCGCCCGTGGTCGCGCAACAATGAGCCAATAAGTTTCTCAAGATTCTGACGTTTATACAGCCACACCTCCCATCAACGGATTTCCACCGGATATCCCCACGCACTGCGAGGCTGCGAGTCGTCGACCGAAGGGAGCGTGAGCACCGCAGGGGCGAGTGGGGAGGCCGGAGGCCAGGAGGGGTGGGGGGTTGCGGGTGCCACCGTGCGAGAGACAGGTGAGGGGGAGCTCCCCCTCCCCGTCAGCCCCTCCCCCTAAGGCGATATCCACCACGGTCCACTGTACCGGGCATTTTCGCCATCTCGGCTGTCCTTTCAGTATAGGAGGTTCGCTCCTCGCGATACTCCATCACTTCAGAAAACGGCCCCTCGCCGCATGGCCAATGCTTTCCCCGACGAAAATGGCCCTTTCCCCAGCAGAAGCCCCGGAAAAACCCGGGGGAAAAAAGTAGTTACTCTTCCTTCAGCATCGCATCGATCGCTGCCGCCGCACGCTTCGCCGAGCCCATCGCCTCGATCACCGTCGCTGCGCCGGTGGCGATATCCCCGCCGGCGTAGACGTGGGGGATGGACGTCCGGCCGTTCTCGTCGACGACGACGTTCCCTTTCCGCCCGCGCCCAAGCCCCGGTATCAGGGAGACGAGGAGTGGGTTCGGGTTCGTGCCGATCGCCTGGATCACCATATCCACATCGAGGGTGAACTCGCTCCCCGGAATCGGCTCCGGGGAGGGGCGGCCGCTCGCATCCATGCCGCAGAGGGACATCTTCACGCACTCGATACCGGTGACGCACCCTTCGCCGAGGATCCGGGTCGGGTTCGTGCAGGTGAGGAACTCGATCCCCTCCTCCTTCGCGTGTACGACCTCGGCCCTCCGTGCGGGCATCTCCTCCTCGCCCCGCCGGTAGATCAGGGAGACCTTAGCACCCATGCGGCGTGCCACCCTCGCCGCATCCATCGCGACGTTGCCGCCGCCGACCACCGCCACGCGGGCCCCGTGCAGGACCGGCGTGTCGAATTCGGGAAACGCGTCGGCGTGCATCAGGTTCACCCTCGTCAGGAACTCGTTTGCCGAGTAGACGCCGTTTTTGTTCTCCCCGGGAATGCCCATAAACGCGGGAAGTCCCGCCCCGGTCGCGAGGAAGACCGCATCGTAGCCGAGGAGTTCGTCCACGCTGACACTCCTCCCCACGAGGTGGTTCTTCTTTAAGCGGACACCGAGGGCGAGCACCTGGTCGATCTCTGCTTTGACGACATTTTTTGGGAGCCGGAATGCGGGGATGCCGTAGGTCAGGACGCCGCCCGCCTCATGGAGCGACTCGAAGACCATGACGGCGTGGCCTGAGCGGGCAAGCTCCGCCGCGGCCGTCAGCCCTGCCGGGCCGGACCCCACGACCGCCACCCTTTTGCCGGTCGGGCGGGCTGTCTCAGGGAGTTCGGCGCCGTTTTGCCGCTCCCAGTCGGCCACGAACCGCTCGAGCGCGCCGATCCGGATCGGGGTCTCCTTGTTGCCGAGGATGCAGACCCCTTCACACTGCGTCTCCTGCGGGCAGACCCGCCCGCAGATTGCCGGGAGCATGTTCTGCTCCTTGAGCGCCCGGGCAGCTTCCGGGAAGTTCCCGTCCGCGACCTCACGGACGAACGCGGGGATATCGATGCAGACAGGGCAGCCCCGGACACAGAGCGGTTTTTTGCACTGCAGGCAGCGCTCGGCCTCGGCGATAGCTTCTGCAGGGGTGAGGCCGCAATCGACCTCCTCAAAGTCCCTGACCCGGGCGTCGGCCGGCCGGTCACTCATGGTGCCCGCCCCCTTCGCCGCACCGGCACCGGTGCTCCGCGAACCGTTCAAGCGAAACCTTCTCCTGGCCCATGTAGATCCGCTGCCGCTGCATCAGTTCATTGAAATCGACCTGGTGGGCGTCGAACTCGGGGCCGTCGACGCAGGCAAACTTCGTCTCTTTGCCGACGGTCACCCGGCAGGAGCCGCACATCCCCGTCCCGTCGACCATGATCGGGTTGAGGCTCACGTAGGTCTTCACGCCGTAGGGGACCGTCACGCCAGAGGTGACCTTCATCATGATGGCGGGGCCGATGATCCAGACCCGGTCGATCGTCCTCTCCTCAAGCAACTTCTTGAGGACGTCGCTTGCAAACCCGTGAACGCCTTTGCTCCCGTCGTCGGTCGTTATATAGAGATCGTCACAGATTTCCCGCATCTCGTCCTCGAGGATGAGGAGATCGGCGCTCCGCGCCCCGATGATCCCGATGACATGGTTGCCTGCCGCTTTGAGTTCCTTTGCGATGAGCGGCGTGCTTGCGATCCCGACACCGCCGCCGATGACGCAGCAGGTGCCGTAGTTCTCGATCTCGCTCGGCTTTCCGAGCGGTCCTACGACGTCGCTGATGCTGTCGCCGGGACGGAGCGTCGCAAGTTCCTGGGTCGTCTTGCCGACGGCCATAAATATCACCCGGACGGCGTCTCCCTTAACCGCGGAGATGGTGAGCGGTATCCGCTCACCCTTCTCATGCAGGCGCAGGATGATAAACTGGCCTGCCCGTGCATGCCGCGCCACCTGCGGCGCAGATATCCAGTATTCGTAAACCCGGTCGGCGAGTTTGGTCGCCAATTCCACCTTATACAACCGCTTCACTCCTGATTATCCTGGTCGATGATAACGTCAAACTGTATCTAACGCTTCGTACACATTGTGGCTCCAGCCTCTTTACTGCATCTATTCTGCGCGAGGTAGGTCCCCGAAAATAGAGAGAATACGAACGGTTATCCCCGAATCCGTCACAGGGATAAGTATGCGGAGCCAGGTACGCTGGGGGATCGCCCTGACCGCCATCGGCGCGGTGATCGCGTTGCTCATCCCAATCTACGGCGTCCCGCTCGTCGTGATCGGCATCGCGCTGCTCATATGGCGGGGGCGCGAGGAGATCATCGAAGAGATCACGGAGTGAACGAAGAATGATACTGACAACGACCGAAGAAGTGCCGGGCTACGCCGTAGGAGAGGTCCTCGACGTGGTCTTTGGGAACACCGTACGGACAAAGCACCTCGGGAAAGACGTCATGGCGGGCTTGAAGAGCCTCGTCGGCGGCGAACTCCAGGAGTACACCGAGATGCTCTCCGATGCCCGGACCGAGGCGTACAACCGTATGGTCAACGCCGCGCGCGACCTCGGGGCCGATGCGGTGGTGAATATCCGATTCACGACGTCGCAGACGATGGCGACGGCGGCGGAACTCCTTGCCTACGGGACGGCGGTGAAGCTCGTCCCGAAGAAGTAGGGTTTTCGGGGTTTTGGCGGCAGGGGAGCCTGTCTTTTTTAGTTAGAATTTACAGCATGAGTTTGAGGCCGTGTGTATCGGGCACATGTGTGACCTCCTGCGGGGGTTAAAGCTCTTGCTGATCGCACATGTCCGTAACATGGATTTCCACCGGCTATCGCCACGCACTGCCCCCGCCCCCCCCGGGGGGGGCGGGGGAGGAGGCCGGGCGGGGTGGGGACTACGGGTGTCTTTTATGTCCGGTGGAGACAGGGGAGGGGGCATGCCCCCTCCCCGTCAGCCCCTCCCCCCATGGCGATATCCGCCACGGTCCACTGTACCAGGCTTTATACCCACTTGACCATGTTGACCTGAGAACCATTTCACCTTATTTTGGTGGTCCCGGTGCTCGGAGAATTGCTGTCTCACGCGAAGCCGCGAAGGACGCGAAAGGAAGATTGGGGTAACACTCAATAGTCTTCGCGGCTTCGCGCTCTTCGCGTGAGGCGACGGTGTGTGAAGTTTTAGATACAATGGTCCACTAATGTCGTAGACACAAAAACGACGCCCTGCAGCGATTTTAGGTTAACCACTGCAAAAAACGAGCCCGGAGGGGTTTGAGCCACCGGACTCGCTCACTCCCCGATCTTCTTCGTCTTCCGCACCCTGACCGCGACCCCGCGCTTCGACCGGAGCATCTCATCCGCCCCCATCATCGCCCGTCCGGTGGCGACCGCGAGCGGCCCTTCGACGAGCACCTCGTCGCCCTCCCGTATCCGCTGGTCGCAGTCCGTGACGCCCGGGGCGAGGACATCGCCCTGCGGCACGAACGCGTCGATCCTGACCCGATACCCCTCCGGTATCAGGCCCCACCCTTCAAACGTCGGGCGGAAGAGCCCGGTCCCCGCATCGATGCTGAAGAGTTGCTGTTTCCCGCGGAGGACCGCCATCTGCATGCTCCTGCCCCGGATCTGGAGTCCCTTCGTGTTGATATCGGTCGCGAACTGCCAGGAGACCGTGCCCCGGATGGTGTCGGTCTGCACCCGGCGCTCACCCTCAAGGGCCGCATCCAGTGCTGCGAGCGACGCAGACGACGTCGGGTGACCGCGGCAGGTCACCTCAAGGTCGATCCCCGAGGCCTCCGCCGCCATCTCTGCGACGGTGAGCGCCCCGCCCTCGAGGTGGGCGACCACCCGGCGGTAGGGGTGCGCGGCGAAGTAACGGGTGAGGATGTCGGCGATGAAGGCACATTCTTCCCGGTCCCAGTAGCCCGTCACCGGCACGTCGTAGTGGCCCGCCGGGTAGACCCGCTCCAGTTCCCGGGGCACGAGGCCGAGCGGCGAGGTGACGATCAGCTCGTGCGCCCGCCGGTCCACCGTGTTCATGAAGAGCCTGTGGCTCCGGGAGAGTGAGTAGGGTTTCCGCGCCGAACAGGGGAGGAGGACCGCAACGTCGGTCCGGGTCGGGACGAACCGCTCGATCACCCGGTCGGCGAACCGCCGGATCTCTGAGCGGTTCTGTGACTCAGCGGTGGCGGCAAGCATCGGCACCGCCCGCGCCACCGGGAGGAACCGCTCCATAAGAGCATAGTTCCGGTCGAGGAACCGGAGGATGCCCGTCTGCGCCGCGTCCGCACGGCACCGGGCCTCCATCAGTTCCCGGAGTCGCCCGGCCTCGATATAGTGCCGCACAAGGGCGATCTCGCGGTCGAGCGCGAGACGGTTGTGCCGGACGAGGTCGCCGTCCCGGCAGCCCTCGCACCCGCAGACCCCGGTCTCCATGAGCGTTGCCGGGAACTCGCCTTCCGGCAGGCAGAAGGTCTTCTGTGCGGACGCGAGGTCGACGGCCCGGTAGTCGAAGAGGTCGAAGCCCGAGTATACGAGGAGGCAGGCGGTCGAGGGGAGCGCCGCTGCCGGGGCGTACCACGCGGTGTCCGGCGGGACGCTCTCCTTTAAGGCCGCAAGCCATGCCGCGTAGTTCCGGGGGTTTTTGAGCGCTGTATGCCAGTTCGCGACCAGGGTGCAGTCGCCGGATTCCGGGGCCTGCGCGGCGAGCGGGTGGACGGCGACCGGCTGCCCCTCGCCGGGGGAGAAGTAGTCCCGGACGAACGCCGGATCGGCGGAGAGCGGGACGTTTGAATGGGAGCGTTCGCGGAGCGCCGGGAAGAGGGCGTCCGTATCAAAGGCGGCGGGGAGGGAGACACTCGTCTCTCCCTCCTCGTAGGTTCCAATCCGCGCGAGGCCGTCGCGCTTCGCCGCCTCATACCTGCTCACGGTACACCTCCGCACCGGGGACCTCTTCAAGGACGATGCGCGCCCACGCATCATCGCACCGGACAGTGAGGCGACTCTCCGGGTGCGCCTCCATCAGGGCCCGGATGCCGGCGCACCCGGACCGGACCATATCGTCGTCCCATTCCGGGATCTCGCTCTGGCCTATCGGGAACGTCTCTGCAAGTTCTGTGGGGTACGGCCCGAAGGGGGGCTTGAAGTTCAGCACCGTATCAAACCCGGGGACCTCGCGCCCGTCGAAGGATACCAGCACCCGCTCACCAAGGGGGATGCGGGGAATGACCTCCCGGAACCGGAGCACCTCTGTCCTCAGGCAGGTCTCCGAGCCCCGGTAGAAGAACCGGCGCTTGGAGACGGGATCGTCGCGCTCAAGATAGGCCGCGTGAGCGAGGAGTTCCCGGTAGCCGGTGAGCAGGCGCGGGTGGCTCCGGCACCGCTCGTCGACGAGTTCCCAGAGAGTCCCATCCTGGACTGCCTGCCGGATGCGGGCGATCTCCGCGAGGGTGACGTGGAGGTTGTGGAGGGCGAGCAGCCGCTCCCGGTCTTCTGACTGCCGGAGCTCGTCGGCGGTCATCGAGCGGCAGACCCGGCAGGGGCAGGGGAGCTCCGCAAGTTCGTCGATCTTGTAACTCCCGTGCGGGGTGATGTAGCGGCCTTCCCGGGCAAAGAGGGCGTATGCTGCCGAGTCAAAGAGGTCGCAGCCCATCGCGACGGCGAGGGCGAACATCGACGGGTGGCCTGCACCGAAGAGGTGGACGGCGGTCGCCGGGGAGAGACCGCGTTTGGCCGCGAGGACGACCCGTACCAGGTCCTGGTAGCGGTAGTTCTCCATCAGCGGCACCACGGCCCCGACCGGGCAGAAGGTGAGGTTGAGGTCCTGGACGGCCCGCCCGGCCTCCTCCCGGAGGTCGGTGAAGATGCCGCCCTGCACAGGTCCTGCGAGGTTCGCGTCGGGGAAGAGTTCCCGGGCTTCGCGGATCCGGCCCATGGTGGTCGCAAGCTCCCGCTCGGCCCTCTCCCGGCTCGCATCCGGCGGGGTGGGGATATCCAGGGGGACGATGATGTCGCTTCCTATCGCCTGCTGGAACTCGAGCGTCTCCCGGTTACTCACCTCGACCTCGCCGTAGACGGAGAGCTGAAACGATCCTGAGTCGGTCATGACGGCGCCGTCGAAGTCGAGGACCGCGTGAAGCCCCTCCGCAAGCGCCCGGTCGCAAAACTCTGTGCTCCGCCGGAAGATGTAGGCGTTCGTGATCAGGGCCTCGACGCCCATCTCCTGCATCTCGCGGGGGGTCACGAGGGGGAGGTGCGGGTTGACGACCGGGAGGAGCGCCGGCGTCCGGATCGTTCTGCCGTTCACCCTGAGCCTGCCGGCCCTTCCCGCGATATCTTTGTGGATGACCTCAAACGTGATTGTCATTCGGGTTAAACCGCCTTTTCGTCGAATATCTGCCCCTCGAACGTCAGCACGGCGACGTCGTCGCGCTTCCAGCACCCGGGCGAAAGCCCGGCCTTGACGCAGGTCTGGTCGAGGAATTCCCTGCTGGTCCAGCCGTACTCGGCCGGGACCTGCGGGAGGAGGAGTCCCCCTGCCCCGAGACCGCTGACGATCAGGCCGTGTTTCCCGACCTCGACGCAGCCGGGGCGCCCTTCCGGCGGGCAGTCGAGCGGCCGGGGCTCCGTGAGCACCGTCACTTCAAGATCGATGTCGGGGAGTTCCTGCGGGGATACCGGGGGGAACCGGGGGTCCTCAAGGGCTGCCGATACAGCAGCCTCGACGATCGCGTCGGCAAGCGGCCTCGTCGGGTAGGGGAGGCCGATGCATCCGCGGAGACGTCCCTGCCGCTTGATCGTGACGAAGACGCCGCGTTTCTCGCGAAAGACCGCCGGGAGAGCGGGTAGGGCCGCCCGCTCGCCGCTGAGGGTTTTCCCGATGGCGCTCCGTGCCAGACGAACTGCCGTTCTGCCTTCTTCGGGGGTCAGCATTTCCATCAGAATGGGTCGTATGACATTGAATACTTTTAGTCTTCCGGAGGAGAAGAGGCGGCGGCGCCGGCGGCGGGCGCCCCGGCCTGTCCGGTGATCAGACAGGGCAGGTCACCCGGAAGACGCACCCTGACGGTCAGGGTCTCCCCGGCGGGGACGGGGCGGTCGAGGCGGAGCCGGATCGTACACTCCTCTCCAGCCCGGAGGGGTATGCCGCCGTCACCGTCCCGGGGCAGCGTCGCCGTCCACGTGCCCGGCTCCGGGAGGAGGTCTTCCGATCGCGCAAGAACCTCAAGGTAGTTCCCCGCCATAACCGTCACAGTGGCACGGGAGAGGTCGACGGCCCCCTCCCCTCCGGTATTGGCGATGACGAAGGTCAGGACGTCGGTCCGGGTGCCGGAGAACCCCGGCACCGGCGGGTAACCGGTGATCGTCCCGACCGGCGCAAGGTTCGGTCCGCCGGCGATCAGGACCGGGTATACGCCCGCACCGTCCGGGGTCCCGCCTCCCATAGCGCCTGCCCCGATCGAGACGAACGAGAAGAGCGTCGTGACGGCAACGAATGCCGCGAAGATTGCCGCGAGCTCTAGCTGTGTAGATACCTCACTTCCCCCCATGGTGATAACGCCAGTGGTAAGAACAGGGATGGCCTATATAAACCTATCTGGTACCCCTGGGGTATGCGCGGCTGATCCGGTGGCCTTCGGGGGAGTAGTCCGCAGTGCCGGACGGTGGGGGGTCCGGGCAGATCACCGTACTGATATATATCAACTCCGCCCCACATTATATGGGAGAGGGAGAGTGCGGCCGACGGTGGCACATGCCTTGTGCTGCTGAGGAAAGTCCTCCCACCGGCCAGACACGCAGCCGCATGCAAGTGCGGGTGGCGAGAGTCACGGCAATGACACAGAAACGACACGGCCCGCCGTCAGTGATGAAACGACCGAGCCCCCCGCTCAGGGAGGCAAGCTGCGCGGGTTTCCGCGCAACTCGTTGAACGTAGCGGTGGGATACGATGAAACGGTGAATCCCTGCGGGTGCAAGCCAGAATAGGGCAGATGGATCGTCTGGTATCCGCCCAGGTATGGCGCGTAGCTGAATGCCGCACCGAACAGAAGGAGGCTTACTCCTCCCACTCCTGCTATTGCGAACTCTTCTCGGTAAAACGTGGTTTACGGGGTTTCACCCTTTAGCCGGCGGCTTGAGTTCAATCTCCTCAAACGTCACGACGTGCGTATCGAAGATATCGCCCCGGTCGTTCGTGAAGAGCTGGACGAAGATCTCGGCGAGCGTGTTCTCCAGGGATACGACGTCCCCGTGCTCCGCCCTGACGTCGAACCCGAGCGACTCCAGCTCGCTTTTGACGGCATCGCGGGTGTGGTAGGTCGAGAGGATCTCCCTGACCTTCGCGAGGACCTTCTGCTGCTCCTCATTGTTTACGGCCATATCCTCCCATGGGACCCTGCGCTATATCAACCTGTCCGGGGGGCAGCGGGTCGCGGTATCACCATGACTGCACCGATACTTTCCCGGCAGGGCCGGGGGGCATATGCAGGCAAATGTATAAGTGAAAAAATTACCTATAGTAATAATATGGAGATACCCACCCCGGCCGAACTGCGGGAAAAAAGGCTCCGTATGGGCTTAAAGCAGGCAGATGTAGCCCGAATGGCCGGGATAAGCCAATCTATGGTCGCGCGGATCGAGGCGGGCAGCGTGGACCCGAGGGTGAGCACGCTCGCAAAGATCGTGGAGGTCCTGCAGGCGGCGGAGCATTCGACGATCACGGCGGCCGACGTGATGAACGCACCCGTGCTCTCCGTTACCCCGGACGACCCTGCCAGCCGTGCCGTCGAGATCATGGGCCAGAACGGCATCTCCCAGCTGCCGGTGCTCGAGAGCGGGGTGCCGGTGGGATGTATATCCGAATCGGCCATCATGAGCGCCATGGAAGAGGGGGGGCTCCACCAGACGCACCGGAAACTGGTGCGGGACTACATGGAGCCGGGTTTCCCGACAGTTCCTCCGACGGCGCCCATCGATACGGTCGTCCATCTCCTGCATCACAACCACGCAGTCATCGTGATCGAGCAGGGGAAGGTGCAGGGCGTCATCACCAAGCACGACCTGATATCGCTGATAACATGACACCTGCTTCGCGGTCTTCGTGCGAAGGCGCGAGGAGACGCGAAGTCCGGTGAGTGCTGTCCTTGCCTTCTCTTCATGGTCTTTGTATCTCCGCGTGAGACTACGTCGCCATGGGTTTCTGCCCGGGCGTATAGCCGGTGATGAGCCGTGCCCCGGGAGCGGTCCTCGCGCTGGTTTCCCGGGGGAGGGGAGTGCGAGCCCGGACCCGGTTCGACCCCGGGATCTCCCTGGGCGGTGGACCGTGGGGGTATCACCACGGGGGGTGGGGACCGGGGAGGGGGTTTCCCTCTCCCCGGAGGTGGGGACCCGTACGTTCCTCTCCGGCACCCCCACCCCGCCCGCGCTGCGCGCCCCTCCCCCGCCCCCCTCCCCGGGGCGGGGGCAGTGCTTGCGATAGCCGGTGGAAAGCCGTATCCGGTTCCTCTCCGGGATCTCCCCGTGGAGTGGACCGTGGGGATACCCGGGCAGTGCGAAACAAGAACACGGATCTCCTCCATTGGGAGTGCCGGTGATTGGGGATCGTTGCATTAGCTGCACCGGACTTCGCGGCAACGCGCTCAACGCGTGAGGCAGTATCGCTATCTGCACCTGTTAACTCTCGCGTTGCCGCGAAGAGCGCGAAGGGAAGTCGATGGTTGACCTCCTGAGGATTGTCTCAAACATGTTAGCGAAGCACCGGGACTGCAGAAACCTTTCAGAGCAGGGAGACCAGGTCCCGGAGGACCGCTTCGGGGTCGGCGGCCTTGACCACGCTCGACGCGAGGAGGACGCCGCAGGTCCCGAGGTCGATGGCGATCTTTACGCATTCGCCCGACTGGATGCCCGCCCCGGTCAGGACCTTTACGTCCGGGTTCACCGCCCTGACGGCGTTGACGGACCGCTCGATGATCCCCGGGTCGGCCTTCGAGACCGAGACCCCGCTCCCAATCAGTTCCGGGGGTTCAACCGCGACGTAATCGGGCCGGAGGGCCGCGGCTGCGGCGCTGGTTGCGTCGTTGTTCGTGCAGACGACCGACTCGAGGCGGAGCCTCCGGGCGATCTCGACACAGGCGCCGATATCGGCCAGGGTGAGGCGGCGTTCGGAGTGGTTGATCAGGGTGCCGCGTGCGCCCGCCGCCCTGACTGCCTCGGGGAGGATGTGGCCGGTATGGGCGCCGGGGGTGATTGCGTCGATATGCTGGGCGTAAACCGGTATCGCGTAGTGGTGGCTCATCGGGTGGAGCTCGGTGAAGACCGGCGCGACGCCGATGGTGACCCCGCTCTCTCTCCCCACGGTCTCGGCCGCAGCGGCGATTCGGTGGGCGTTGCTGCCCATACCCTCCTGGTAGGTCTTGAGGTTGACAAGAATAAAGGGTGAAACCATATCCATCACGTCTGCCAATAGGTTGCTCCTCCTGATATTAACTCTGGCGCCGGGGCGCAAGGAGAACCGGCGGACGGCACCAGAGGTTCACTCCGGGAGCCCCCGGACAAAGTGCCCGCCGGTGATGCCGCCGAGGGCCCGCCGTCTCACCTCGTCCTTGAGCGCGGAGAGGACCCCGGGGTCACCCCTGCCCACGGCATCGATTCCCTCACGGTAGATCCGGGCCATCTCCCCGGCGTAGCGGGGCCCCCGCCCCCGGGCGTCGATGGCGACGGCGTCGACCCCCATCCCGGCGAGCCCGGGCAGGTGGTCGATCAGGCAGGTTTCGACGGCGTTTGCGATGCAGGTCCGCCCCTCACCGTCATGCCTGAGCGGGAAGACGCGGTTCCGCCGGTCCTCGAGCCCCAGGAAACGGTCGCCGGGTTCTTCGCCAAAGACCGCTGCGACCAGCCGGTCTTCGGTCACCATCGCCTCGATGTTGCCCTGCACGATCACCTCAAGTTCCGGAGCGCCCCCGGCTGATTCCACGAGCCGCGAGAGGTCGGCGGCCGGGAGTTCGGGGGAGGCCGTACACCGCAGGAAGAGCGCGGAGAAGGCCCCGGTGGTGCGGTGGTTCCAGACGTTCAGCCCGGCGGCGCCGTAGATGTTCATCCGGGGTTCGGACCGCCGGACCGCGTCGAGGGCCCCCATCCCGCTCACCATCACCCCGTGGACGCCCGCTCCGTAGAGCGACGGGAGGAGAGGAGCCGCCATATCAAGAAACCCGCGCCGGGTGACCGACGGCCATTTCCAGACGAGGTCGGCGCCTTCCTCCCGGCAGACGGCGGCGGCATCTTCGAGGAGACCGGGAACCACCGGGGTGCAGGGTTCGAGGTAGACGGTCCGGGCCCCTCCCCGGACGGCGGCCTCCACGCCGTCCAGGGTGTCGGTGTAGACCGAGACCGACGGGAGCCGTTTCGCTTCCCCCGGTCCGGCCGGGCGCTTCATCCTCGAAATTGCCGCTTCGACCCGCTCCCGGGCCGCACGCACCGCATCCGGCCCCGGGCGCCGCGCGGCGAGCACGGCCTCCCCGACCTTCTCCAGGAATCCTCGCCGAAGACGGTTCAACTCCCCGATCGGGAGAAAGAGTCCCCCCGGGTACCGGAGGTCCATCTCCCGGACCGTAAACGGCGTCCCCCCGGTCTTCCCGAGGTGCTCTGCGATCTGAGCCCGGGTGAGCGGCCGGCTCCGGGCAGGCTCCATCGCGAGGTCGGCGCGGTAGAGCACCCGGAGCGGTTCGCCGCCGCATACGGGAACCATCGCCTCCAGGCAGGGTGTGCGGTCCTCCCAGGTGACCGAGAGGTCGATCGGGATCTGCGGCAGGGGTTTTGCCATGACCCGCTTTGCCCGCTCCTCGAGGTCGGCGCTCTTCGTCAGGAAGGCCCGGGCACCCACCCTGACGGGGGCGCCGACCCCGAGACGGACCGTGCCGCCCTTCACGGCGGGGGTGCCGCGGACGACCGCTCCAACGTCCCCATCAGGGTCGCCCGTGCAGAAGGCCAGCCCGTCGCCCGGGTGGGGCACCAGATCGCCGGTGAGGCGCACGGCCGCCTCCCGCCTCCGCGGGTCGTAGCCGGTGACCGTGCCGAGCAGGACGCCCCGGTTCCCGGGGCGGTCACGGGCCATGATATCGGGAGCGCCGAGGATGTAGCCCTCCGTGAACTCCCGGTTGAACGCGAGGGCGAGATCCCGCATATCCTCCCGCGAGGGCGACCAGGGATCCCCGGCGGCGATCGCGTCGAGGGCGCGCCGGTAGATGCCGACCACCGTGGCGACGTACTCCGGCGAACGCATCCTCCCCTCGATCTTGAGCGACGCCACCGGTGCACGTGCAATGCGGTCGAGGCTCGGGTATACCGCGAGGTCCCGGGTCGAGAGCAGGTAGTGTTCCTCCCCGGGCACGGCCCTGAGGTCTGTCGGGCGCCCGTAATCGTCCTTATCCCCGATCACGAACCGGTAAGGTTTCCTGCACGGCTGGGCGCACATCCCCCGGTTCCCGCTCCGCCCTCCGATGACCGAGGAGAGGAGGCACTGCCCCGAGTAGCAGTAGCAGAGCGCACCGTGGGCGAAGACCTCGACGCCGATCCCCTCTGCCTCTGCGATATCCTCGATCTCGGCAAGCGTGACCTCCCGCGCCAGCACCACGCGAGAGAACCCCTCCCGCGCGGCCCGGGCCACGCCCTCGCGGTTGTGGACCGTCATCTGGGTGGAGGCGTGGAGGGGGAGGTCCGGGACCACCTCCCGGGCGAGGGACGCCACCCCGGCATCCTGCACCAGGACGGCGTCGGCCCCGGTCTCGTAGAGCCAGAGGAGGTACCGGGCCACGTCCGGGAGTTCGGCGTCCCGGACGAGGGTGTTTACGGTGACGTAGACCCGCACACCCCGGAGGTGCGCGTAATCGACGGCGGACCGGAGTTCTTCGTCGGAGAAGTTCGCCGCGTAGTGCCGGGCCCCGAAACGTCTTCCGGCCAGGTAGACGGCGTCCGCGCCGGCGGCGACCGCTGCGGCCAGGGCTTCCGGCGACCCGGCGGGCGCAAGCAGTTCCGGAGGCTTAACCGGCCCGGTTCCCTGAAGGTGCTCGTGCGGCATCTGTCGGGTACCGTTCGCCGTGCCGGCCTATATATCCCACCCCGGTGAAGATGCGTATTCTTTTTGGGGGGGAGACCGATGTGAAGGGAGATGATGAACTGCGTAGGGATTATCGGCTACGGACACATGGGCAGCATGCTGGTGAAGGGGTTTCTCGCATCCGGAGCGCTCCACGCCGACGAGATCGTGGTTGCGTCCCGGAGCCGGCAGAGTCTTGACGCCTGCGCCGCAACATGGCCCCTGATCGGCATCGCCGCGACGAACGCGGACCTCGCCCGGCGGTGCCGGACGATCATCATCGCCGTCAGGCCGCAGGAGGTGGGCGGCGTCCTGTGCGAGATCGTTCCGGTGATGGACGGCGACGAGCATATCGTCTCGCTTGCCGCCGGCATCGGTCTAAAAGATCTGGAAGCGGCGTTTACGGGCTCGGTCACCCGGGTCGTGCCCACGGTCACCTCCGCGGTCGGGCAAGGGACGACGCTGGTCTGCCACGGGCGGCAGATCGGGATGAACGACGCCCTCCGGGTCGAGGGGCTCTTCTCGTCCATCGGGAACGTGGTGACCGTCAGTGAGGACGATCTCCCGGCGGCGACACTGCTGTCGAGCTGCGGGCCGGGGCTGCTTGCTGCCGTCATCGAGGAACTGGCGGGTGCGACGGTTCGGACGAGCGGGATTTCGCCGGATCGGGCTCTTGCACTGGCAACGGAGATGGCCGCGGCCACGGCCGCCTACCTCCGGGAGACCGACGAGGCGCCGGAGGACCTGATCGGGGAGGTTGCGACCGGCGGCGGCATCACAGAGGTCGGGGTGCAGGGGTTCCGGGAACGGCTGCCGGCAGTCTTCGACGAGGTGTTCGCCGCGATGCTGGAGCGCTATGGCACGGTGGGGAAGTGACGGAGTGCATCGGTTCCAAACGAACAGACCATATCCGGCCTTCGTCCCATCCCTCACAGAGCGCTCCTCTCCGTCCCCCTACCCTGGCAGGGGCGGGGGCAGTCATAGCGATACCCGGTGGAAAGCCGTGCCCGTGGGTGCAAATTCCCGGGCCGTGCGAGACACGATCGATGATCTCCTCCGTTGAGAGTGCCGGTAATTGAGAGGCGTTGTATGAGGGACGGGGCAGACTTTTAAGTGATGAGCGGCCATATCCCGGGTAAGTATGAAGATCGTCGTCTCTGTGGAGGAGCCCGGCGTTATCGACCAGGTGCTGGAGTACAACCCGACATTCATCGAGGTCAGGCTCGACCGGATGGAGGGCGACCTCCCGGACCAGGTCCGTGCGATCCGGGAGAAGACCGCCGTTCCCCTGATTGCCACGCTCAGGAGCAGGGAAGAGGGGGGGAGGTTTGTCGGGGATGCGGACCTCTGGACGCGGATCATCGGGCCGATAGCACGGTACGTCGACTACGTGGACGTGGAGGCCCGTTACCGGGACCACGCGCCGTACATCAAGAGCCAGGGCGTCCAGATCCTCGCGTCCCTCCACACGAACGAGATGCCCTCCCCCCCGGAGCTCGGAAAGATCGAGGCCCTGCTCAGGTCTTATGGCGATATACCAAAGATCGTCGTGAAACCCCGCACCACGGACGACCTCATGGCGCTCGTCACGTTCACCCACCAGGCCCAGAAACCCATCTGCACGAGCATCATGGGCGCCGAGTTCCGCTACGCCCGGGCCGTCCTGCCGCTCTTCGGGTCGGAGTTCGTCTTCTGCCATGCCGGCACCCCGACGGCGGAAGGGCAGTACCATATCCGGGAGATGCGGCAGCTTGCGGACCTGTTGAAGTGAGGGGGAGGGGGATCTCACGGCCCCCTTCACCAGTAATCAGCCAAATTTTTCAGTCTTCTGACGCGTACGGCCATCTTATCAGCGATCGATAGAAAGGGAGCGCAGGGCGGACCCTGCACGATCTACGACGCCCTCTTTGTTGCCGCTGCGGTCCAGTGCGGGACCTGCCTGGTGACGGGCGACGACAGGCTCCACGGCGCGGCGAAGAAGGTGGTGGCCGCGCACCTGGTCCATTGATCGCGGGATCGGGTAGTTAGCCCGGGAGAAAGAAGCACGAATCGGAGCCCTCAATGTTCTTCCTGGTCATCATCGTGGCGGCGGCGCTGATGACGGCGGTCTTGCGGGCACCGGACGGAGACGTCCTTTAAAGAGGCGGGGAGATCGCGGCCTGCCATACCAGGCCTTCTCCCCGTTACGCGGTCCGGGAATATGCGTCCCACCAGGAACAGCCCTACTCCCCGCCAAATCCCCGGTACTTCGCCTGCTCAAGCATCGCGTCGAGAATAACAAGCGCGAGCATGCACTCCGCGACCGGGACGACCCGGGGGGCGATGCAGGGGTCGTGCCTTCCTTCGACCGATATCCCCCGCTCAGCCCCGGCAAGATCGATGGTCCGCTGCACCCGCCGTATCGAGGGCGTCGGTTTCACGGCAAGCCGGACGACGATATCCTGCCCGGTGCTGATCCCACCGAGGACGCCGCCCGCGTGGTTGCTTGCAAATCCATTCCGGGTGATGGGGTCGTTCATCTCGCTCCCGAAGAACCGGGCGGCGGCGAACCCCTCGCCGATCTCGACGCCCTTCACCGCACCGATGCCCATCATCGCCCCGGCGATGGCGGCGTCGAGCTTCCCAAAGACCGGGTCCCCGAGGCCCGGAGGGCACCCGGTCGCCGTCACCTCGACGATGCCGCCCACGGAGTCCCCCGCGTCCCGGGCGGCCCGGATCTCCGCTTCCATCGCTCCCGGCTCCGTCGCCCCGTGCACCGAAACGACCCTCCCCCGGATCGCGATGCCGTGCGGCGCAAGGCAGCGCACCGCCACCGCCCCGGCCGCGACCCGGGCGAGGGTCTCCCGGCCCGAACTCCGTCCGCCGCCCCGGTGGTCGCGGAGCCCGTACTTCGCCTGCCAGGTATAATCGGCATGCCCCGGCCGGAAGATGTCCCGGAGCGCATCGTAGTCCTCCGACCGGACGTCCCGGTTCCGGGCGATGAGCGCTATCGGGGCGCCGGTCGTCCGCCCCTCAAACGTCCCCGAGAGGATCTCTACCCGGTCGGCCTCCTGCCGGGCCGACGCAAGCGGGCTCTTCCCCGGCCGCCTCCGGTCGAGGTAGGGCTGGATATCCGCCTCCGTGAGGTTGATTCCCGGCGGGCAGCCGTCCACGACCACGCCCACCGCCTTCCCGTGGCTCTCACCAAACGTCGTGCACCTGAAGTTTCTCCCGAACGTGTTCATGCAAGCATCTCCCGCACCAGTGCCGGCGTGACGAGAATCCCGGTCATCAGCCGGAACTGCTCCGCCGCCTGGTGGACGAACATCTCCGTGCCCGGTATCGTCTCGCACCCGGCCTCTTTCGCCGCCCTGATGAGGGGCGTCTCCGGCGGCGTGTAGACGAGGTCAAAGACCGTCGTCCCCGCTCTAAGGTCGCCGGGGGCAAGCAGGCTCCGGGTATCGGGCTCCATCCCGACCGGGGTCGCATGCACCACCACGTCGGTGTCGCCCCCCCTGAACTCATCGAGCCCGCCCCACCGGCACCCGGACCGCTCCGCAAGCCGCCGTGCCGCGCCCGGCGCCCGGGCAAGAACCGTCACGTCCATATCGAGCGAGAGGAGGGCGTAGACCGCCGCAGCCGCCGCACCCCCGGCGCCAAGGACAACCGCCCGGGCGCCCCGCCGGTGGGCGAGCGGGGCCCGCACGCCCAACCAGTCGGTGTTATAGCCATACATCCGGCCGCCGCATCTGACGACGGTATTCACCGCCCCGATCGCCGCAGCGTGACCGTCAACCTCGTCGAGGCAGCGCATGACGTCGGCCTTGAACGGGATCGTGACCGAGACCCCTTTTGTGGGGAGGAGGGAGGCGAGGCGGACGATCGTCTCCGCATCCGGCCATTCGAGGCGGGTGTAGTGGTAGCGCATCCCGAAATGCGCAAAGAGCCGGTTGTAGAGGAGCGGGCTCTTGCTGTGGGCGCAGGGGTTGCCGGCGATGGCACATACCATAAGATCCGGGTCGCGGTCGACCATCTCCCCGAGGTCCGCAAGCCCGAACCGCTCAAGGAGATGATCCCGCTCAAGTCTCTCGGCCGCTGAGATGCCGGCCGCCCTGAGGATCACCTCCGCAACCTCACCCGGCGTGCGCCTCCCGGTATCGATGCAGGCGTCGGCCGCGCCGAGGTATGCCTCCTTCCTCGCGAGAAGGAGTGTCTGCACCTCCTCTGCCGGCGAAAGACCCGTCAGCCCCGGCCGGTCGCTCCCGGCGATCCGCTCCAGGATGACGCCGGGCGGAGCCGAGAGGAGGTAGACCGTGCCGCGCCACCGGAGGTCCGCGACGTTTGCCGGGTCGAGGACCGCCCCGCCGCCGGTGCTGATAACGCCCTCCACGTCCCGGAGCGACGCGATCACCTCCCGCTCGAGGGCCCGGAAGTGCGCCTCACCGTGCTGCAGAAAGATCTCCGGGATCGGCATCCCGGCCCGGCGCTCGATCAGTGCGTCGGTATCAAAGAACGGCAGCGCGAGGCGGTCCGCGAGGATCCGCCCGACCGACGTCTTCCCGGTCCCCCGGAACCCGGTGAGAACGACCTTCATAGCAGCCCCTGCCCGTAGAGCGCCTCCCAGAACCCGGGGAACGACTTCTCCACGCATCCGGGGTCACGGATCGCCATCCCCCCGACCGCGAGCCCGAGCACGGCAAACGCCATCGCCGTCCGGTGATCGTCGTGCGGGTCGACGGCAACCCCGTGGAGGGGGGCGGGCGTGATCGTGAGGGAGTCACCCGTGACGAGAACGCCCGCGCCCATCCTCCGGAGGGTATCCGCCGTCACGCCGACGCGATCGCTCTCCTTGTACTGCAGGTGCGCGGTCCCGGTGATCGTCGTCGGCGACGCGGCTACTGCCGCCACCGCCGCGAGCGTCTGGACGGTGTCGGGGGACGAGGACATATCGATATCGATACCCCGGAGGTCTCCCGTCCGCTCCACCGTCACCGCACCGGTGCCGGCGGTCACCCGGCAGCCCATCGCCTCGAGGGCATCGAGGAACCGCCGGTCTCCCTGGACCGACGCCGGGTTTAAGCCCGTGACCGTGACCCTCCCGCCGCAGACGGCCGCGACCGCAAAGAGGTAGGAGGCCGACGAGTAGTCGCCCTCGATCCAGTAGGTTATCCCCCGGTAGGGCACGCCGCTCTTTACCCGGAACCAGTCGTAGCCCCGCCGCTCGAGCCGGGCGCCGAACCGGAGCATCACGTCCGCGGTCACGTCGAGGTAGGACCGCGAGGCCACCGTTGCCGGGAGCGTAAGTTCCACGTCGTCGTCCGCGTAGGGGGCCGCCATCAGGACGGACGATACAAACTGGCTGCTCACGCTCCCGTCGATTGCTGCCTTCCCGCCCCGGAGCCTGCCGGAGACCCGGATGGGCGGGAACCCCGGCCGCCCGGTGAACGCGACATCACCGCCGAGCGCGTGGAGCGCACCGGCAAGCGGCCCCACCGGGCGCTCGAGCATCCTCCGGCTCCCTGTCAGCACCACCGGGTGCCGGGCAAGAAGCGCCGCCGAGGTGAGCAGCCGCAGCGTCGTCCCCGAGTTCCCGCAGTCGATCGTGACCTCTCCCGGTGCCGGGAAGGTCCCGTTGCACCCGGCAACGACGATCTCCCCCGGCAGCCACTCGATCGGCACCCCGAGGCTCTCGAGCCCGCGGGCGGTCAGTTCCGTATCGGCCGCCCTGAGCGGTCCTGCGATCCGCGACCTCCCGGCGGCGAGCGCTCCTGCGATCAGCGCCCGGTGGGTGTAACTCTTGGAGGGCGGGGCCTCGAACGCTGCGTCGACCGGGCCGATCTGCGACACCCTGACGATCATCTCCCCGGCACCTCCAGACGGGCGTAGCACCCGAGTTCCCTGACGGTGGTCATCCTTTTGAGTTCCTCCTTTGCCTCCCGCCATCCTTCTGATATCTCGAGGTCGATGAAGAAAAGGTAGCTGCCGATCCCGCGCCGGGAGGGGCGCGACTCGATCCGGGTCAGGTTGATCCCGCGCCGGGCGAAGACGCCGAGCAGGTCGGCAAGGAGACCGACCCGGTCGGCCTTCGGGTCCACGAGGAGGCTGCATTTCGTGCAGCCCCCCTCCCCGCGGGGAGTGGAGGAGATCTCCACGAACCGGGTGGTGTTCTCCCGGCTGTTCTGGATCTCCCGGAGGGCTATCGGCAGATCGTAGATCGCCGCCGCCATCTCGGGGACGACCGCGCCGGCGTGCTCGTCTCCTTGCATGGCGATGGCGCTCGCGGCGTTGCTGCTCGTATGCACGACCTCTACCCCAAGGCTGTCGAGGAGGACCGAGCACTGTTCGTGGGTCTGCGGGTGGGCGTAGACGACCGAAAGTCGCTCCGGCTCCACCCTGGCTGCGAGATGGTGCCGGACGGGCATGTAAGCTTCCCCGGTGATGACGACGTCAAACTCCAGAAACCCCTGGAGGGTCTCCCCCACGCCGCCGGCCTCCGAGTTCTCGATCGGGACGAGGCCTTTCACTGCGCTGGCTGCCACACGTTCGATGATGGCGCGGATGGTCGGCAGGAGGAGAACGTCGTCGCCGTAGAGCCGGACCGCGAGTTCGTGGCTGAACGTCCCGGCCGGCCCGAGGGTCAGGACCGTCATCGGTTCACCACGTGGTTGATGAGGTCGTCCGTCTCTTCCGTCGCGGCTTGGAGATAGGAGGCGTAGTGGCCGGCGTTCGCGGCGAAGAACGCCCGGAAGCGTTCGTCATCGCCGGACTCCACGATCTCCCGGAGCGTCCGGACCGCCGCCTCGAACTCGCCGAGCACCTCCGGGACGGCCGGGTTCATCTGCAGGATGTCGCCGTAAAGCCCCGCGTCCTGGGCGAGGAGCCGCCCGACGAACCCCATCTCGATCCGGTAGACGGGGCTCGTGAACGCGAGGGTCTCCCCGACGTCGGCGCCGGTCCGGCGGATGGCCTCCGCTTTTGCAAGCGTCCCGAAGTGGGTGAGCCCCTGGATCACCGCCATCATCCGGTCGTGGCTTTCCGGTGTCGAGAGGGTGATCGCCGCCCCCTGGTCGCGGAAGACGGAGAGAAGGGTATCGAGGGTTTCCGGTTCGCACCGGGCCGGCGTCGCGACGATCGTCTGGCCCCGGAGCGATACGGCACCCGGCCCGAACATCGGGTGGAGCCCGATCACCTGCGCGCGGGAGGCGAGCATCGCCCTGACCGGTTCGACCTTGAGGGAGGTGAGGTCGCAGAAGACCTGCTCTTCCGAGAGCAGCGGGGCAACCTCCTGGATCACCCCGACGGTGGCGCGGATGGGCACCGAGACCATGACGAGGTCTGCCTTCGTTGCGATATCCCGGCCGGTGAGCGGCGTCTTTGTCCCCGAGACGATCACGTCCCAGCCGGCCGCCCGAAAGACCCCGGCAAAGAACCGCCCCATCTGCCCGGTGCCGCCGATGATGGCTGCAAGCATCGCCGTCACTTCTCCCGGATCGTCTCCTTCACAGCGACGCCGAAGTGCCGCCCGCCCTCCGCGACGCTGCCGAGCACCCGGTCTCCGACCGCGAGGTTCGCGACCGATACGGCCGATCCGTCCTCGCGGACGAGCCGGATCGTCTCGGCGTTCTGGAGGACCAGGCTCACCTTTGCACCGCCCGCCCTCGCCTCAACGAGGAGGAGCGGGCGGCGCTCGATCTTCACCCTGCCGACGACCGCTTCGCGGGTCGCGCCGGTATGCTCCGCGATGAGCACCCTATCACCCGTCGTGAGGTCGGCGAGGTACGCGGTCTTCTCCCCCGGGAGAAGGATGTAGGCGTGCACCGCCCCGGCGTTCACCCGGAACGGGCGCGGCGCCACGTAGGGGTTCTCCAGGGTCTCGGGATGCACCATCAGGAACGCCGAGGAGGTGTTGCCGACGAGCATCCCCTCCCCGTCGGCGAGGAGCGAGCAGGTGTCCACGCAGACCCGGTCCCCCATGCCGACGGGGGCGATCCGGGTCACCTCGAATGTGGTGAGCGCGACCTCTGCGCCTGAACCTGCGACCACTTTTGCAACGCGCCGGATCTCCCCCGGGTCGCCGGTCGAGAGGAGGATGCCCGCCGCCCCGCGTTCGAGGACAGTCAGGGCGACCGCCGCCTCGTCGGCGGTCGTGACCGCGGCGATGATCCGGTCTGACTGCGCGACGAGGTTCTCGAGCGGGATGACCGTCCAGTCCTGTGTCCGGACGATGACATACCCCTGCCGGGAGAGCCGGAGCGCCTCCTCTTCGGCCGCCTTATCGGTGATATCGATGAGAAAGACGTCTTTTCCGGGGACGAGGTCGCCGTCCTTCGCGACTGTCGTCACCCGCCCGAGTTCCCGGACACGGGCGGCGTCGTCGACGACCAGGACATCCGCACCGCTCTCGATCGCGGTGGTCGCGAGGTCCTTCCTCCACGGCCTGATATCGACCCAGAACTGTTTCATCGCCCACGCTCCAGCGCGTCGGCCGGGCTCGTGCCCTCATGCACCACCCGGCAGATCGCGCCTATGAACCGGCCGGGGTCTTCGCGCTGGAAGGCGTTCCTTCCCATGCAGACACCGGCCGCGCCCGCCCCGATGGCATCCCGGATGGTCGTGAGCGTCTCAAGGTCTCCTCCCTTCTCGCCGCCGGCGATCATCACCGGCACCGAGCAGGCGGCGGTGATCTGGCGGAACGTCTCCGGATTCCCGGTGTAGTTCGTCTTGATCAGGTCGGCCCCGAGTTCTTCGGCGACCCGGACGCAGTGCCCGATCGCCTGCGGCGATGTGGAGTCGATCCCCTTGCCGCGGGGGTAGATCATGATCAGGAGCGGCATCCCCCAGCGGTTGCAGTCCCGCACCACCGCGCCCGCCGACTCGATCATCCGCGACTCGTTCGGGGCGCCGAGGTTGATGTGGATCGAGACCGCATCGGCGCCGAGCGCGACCGCCTCCTCCACGGTGCAGACGAGTACCTTATCATTGGGGTCCGGGTTCATCGACGTGCTTGCGGAGAGGTGCACGATGAGGCCGATGTCCTTTCCGCGTTTCCGGTGTCCTCCTTTCACCATGCCTTTGTGGAGCACGATGGCGTTCGCCCCGGCCTCGCTCACCTCGCTGACGATCCCGGTCATGTTGCGGAGCCCCTCGATCTGGCCCATGGTAAACCCGTGATCCATGGGGATGATCACGGCGCGACCGGTGTTCCTGTCCATAATCCGCTCAAGGCGGATCTCTTTTCCAATCATCTTCATCACATCTCAAGAATCTCTATTGCTTCCTCTGCCGGTCGCCCCTCATGGACGATCAGCGCTGCGGCACGGATCAGGCGGTCGGGCGCCGGGTGCTGGAAGGCGTTCCTCCCGATCGATATCCCGGCGGCACCACCCTCCATCGCGCCCTCCACCAGTTCGAGGATCGCGCGGTCGTCGGTCTTTGAGCCTCCGGCGACCACGACCGGCACCGGGCACCCCCGGGTCACGTCGCGGAACGAGTCCGGGTCCCCGGTGTAGACGGTCTTGACGATGTCGGCGCCGAGCTCCGCCGCCACCCGCGCGGCGAGTTTGACGCTCTCGACGTCGTGCTCGTCTGCGACCTTCCTGCCCCTCGGGTACATCATCGCGAGGAGCGGCATCCCCCACTCCATGCATGCGACCGCGACCCTGCCGAGGTCGGCAAGCATCCGCGCTTCAGAGTCGGCCCCGACGTTGATGTGCACCGAGACACCGTCGGCGCCCATCTTCAGGGCGTTCGTGACGGTGTTCACGAGCACCTTATCGTTTGGGTCCGGGCCGATGCTGGTGCTCGCCGAGAGGTGCATGATCAGGCCGACGTCTCGCCCATGCCCCCTGTGCCCGTGCAACGCAAGCCCCACATGGCCGATCACCGCGTTTGCCCCCCCTTCGGCGACGAGGTCGATGGTCTTCCCGACGTCGACCAGCCCGGGGATGGGGCCGAGCGTCACGCCGTGATCGAGCGGCACGATGATGGTCCTGCCGGTATTCCGATCCATGATACGTTCCAGACGAATCTCTTTTCCTCTCATAACCACA
>Ga0208462_1000235_pt1 | contig 70480 bp, 61 predicted proteins | sample AD_SCU001_MetaG_FD_184452 | JGI IMG/M metagenome (GOLD analysis project Ga0208462, IMG submission 184452) | Active sludge microbial communities of municipal wastewater-treating anaerobic digesters from China - AD_SCU001_MetaG (SPAdes) (version 2) | ecosystem: Engineered > Bioreactor > Anaerobic...
CGAGTATCCCGAGCTGAAAGAAGTCCACAGCAAAGTGCTGCAGAACGTCGTCCAGCAGATCGTCCACAACCTCCGTGCTCTCAGAAAACTGAAGGAAAAGGGGAGGAAAGTCGGCAAACTCCGAAAGAAGTGGGTCCACTCGATGATCTACGAGCAAACCGGATTCAAGCTCACGGGCAACCGGCTCCGGCTGAGCAAGATCGGTGAGATGCGGATCGAACTCAGCCGACCGGTACCGGGACGGATCAAGCAGATCGTGATCAAGCACACCCCGGCCCACAAATGGTTCGTGGCGATCATCTCCGAGACCCCCGACACCCCCGAGCTGACGACCGGCACCCGGGCGGTCGGGATCGACCTGAACCTGGAGAACTTCTCCACCGACACTGACGGCAAGGTCTTCCCGCACCCGCACAATGTCAGGATGGCCGCAAAGAGGCTCCGCCGGGCCCAGAGGAGGTTATCTCAGACCGTGGAGGGGAGCCGGAACCGCCGGAAGCAGCGGGTCCGGGTTGCCCGGATCCACGAACAGGTCGAGAACCGGAGAACCGACTTCCTGCACAAGTGGAGCCGGTATTATGTCGATAACTACGACTGCATCGCTCTGGAACACCTGACCATCAAACCGATGGTCGAATCGCTGGAGGCAAAACTCCGCGGCAGATCCAGGTCTATTCTCGATGCCGTGATGGGCCGGAGGGCCGGAGCGGGAGAAGCCGGAGGCTTCGACTCGCGTGGTACAAAGCAAGAGAGTTCATACGCTACAAAGCTGCGAATGCTGGTAAGTATGTGCATCTGATCGAGCCGGCTTATACGACGCAGGACTGTTTCGTCTGCGGGCATCGGGAGAAGAAGGATCTCTGGCAGCGGACCCATGCCTGTCCGGTCTGCGGCTACACAGTCCCCCGGGACCTGAACGCCGCACAAAATATCCTGAAACGAGCATCCGTAGGGTGGGGCACACCCGAATCGACGCTTGTGGAGATTGGGACCGCTACACCGCCAATTCCAGCGGTGCAAGTCCCGGTCAACGAAACAAGAATCTCCCGGCTTTAGCCGGGGAGAGTGTCAATCTCTCCTTTCTTATCGAGGGAACAAGAGGTGATTGGCCGTTCCTGAACGTTGTCATCCCTTCCGGGATAGGCGGCCGCACCGGAACGATCAGTTGAGACACACGGCGTAGCCATGCGTGTCGGTCAATCAGAGATGAGGTTCCCTTGAACCCCGAATCGTTAAAAAAGGGAGATATTTAGAGTACTGTTCTTCCAGAAAGTACCTTAATACCGGTTGAAGTCACTTCTCGGTCTCGGGGGCCGGGCCTCGTCTATCTTTAAGGTACGGCCTTCAAATACAGTGTCGTTCAGGGCTTCCTTTGCTGCCTCAGCCTCTTCGGGACTGGACATCTCGACAAACCCGAACCCTTTGCGTTCGATGACTCTGACGTCACTTACCGTCCCGTACTGGCTAAACAGGTCTTTCAACTGCTCTTCATTTACCGAGTAGGTGAGGTTACCGACGTACAGCTTGCTGCTTTCCATTCAAAGATCCTCGTCACACATGTACGTTCAAACCTTAATTATTCTTCGGCGGAAAACCCGGGCAGCAGTCCGGGACACCACCCTCGATGCGGGCGCCCACCCGGGGGTTGGGTTACACCTTCTTTAACCACGTTTCACGCCCCGAATCCCGTTCCAGACCGGTTCTTTCTTCGCGATGTCTCTCCGGGAGGTCGTTGCATCCGGCACCTGAACCCGCTTCGGCAGAGTAATACCCGTAGTCCCCGGGAACAAGCATCCGCGCGGGTCCCGGGTGTCGGTATTCAAACCCCACCCAGAGCACCCTACATACGGCCGACTCTCCCCGCCGGCTCCCGGTTGTGCAGGTGTTCCCGGGATAGATACTTTAATGCTGGCTGGGGTCATTGATATACACCTCTAGGATAATATACGGGAGGGGTCTTGCGTCGCCGCCTGTCATGGAGTTGATTAACTGACGAATTCACGAGGATCACATAATAACGAAACTGAAGAGATTGTACGAGTACGGCTGCCGAAGAAGCGAAACCGGGAGATATTCGCCCGGGCCGACCTGATGCTCGGGGCAAACCACATACGCGTCCGTTGCGAGGACGGCGTCACACGCACCGGGCGGATCAAGGGCAAGATCAAGAAGCGGCTCTGGATACGCGAAGGCGACCTCTTGATTGTCGTCCCCTGGAGTTTCCAGGACGAGAAGTGCGATATCGTCTACCGCTACATCAGACCCCAGGTCGACTGGCTCAAGAGGCACAACTACCTCAGCCAGTAAACATCTCTACGTATCTAAGGAGACAGTCTCTCGACCGTTCTCCGGAAGGCTCCCGCACTCGGGTAGATCCCGGGAGCGGACGTACGTTTTACCCGGTTCGGCACAATCCTGACTTCATTCATTCCTGACGACAGATTGTCCCCGGGAGTCCCGATCGATAGCATGAGCGAGGTCGGCCGAGAGATCGGTATGCACCAGGACAAACGTTCTGCTCACCGATGCCGTTAAGCTTGCCGTTATCTGCATGGTGAGCATGATGAGCCGTATGGCATCCTGAAGTGTTCCGCCGTCCCACGCCTCCCGGATGCACTGGTCGGCTATCCGCTGTGCGGTATCGTTTCCCAGCACCACAAAGTTGCTTGCCCTGCCCCTCTGCGTTACCTGTAGCCGGGAATCGACGATCTCCGCGATCGTGTAACTCCCTCTCGTAGCATACAGCCTCCTGCAGCGGGCGCTCGCTCCCTCGGTCTCGGTCACCTCGCCGACGAGCACTCCGTCCTGCTGCGAGACCTTGGCCTTATCGTCCCGGATACGGATTGTCACGCCGATCTCAGCAGCCCGCTTTGCGAGGTCGTTATCGGAGGCGAGCGAGCCGTCGTAGAGTTCGCACTCCAGTTTTTCGATGCAGGAATCATCCCCCATAAACGCAATCTCCCGCATATCCCCTGCCATTACTGCGCCCGATTCTCCGATGAATGCGATCACGAGAGTCATGTAGTGAACCTCCAACCCCCGGTGCGGAGCAGGGGTTACGCTTCTCCGCGCCCCGGATCCGCCTGCTGCCGCCCTCCGGTGCCATTCCACTGTCCCCTGCGGCATCGCTCCCGAAATAGAACCGTTGTTCTGTCATCCGGAGTTATCCGTATGCTGTAAGGCGGGCCTGCAGCGCCGGCATGGGCGGCAACATTTATAGTAGGTTTTTTATAATATCTTTGCTATTCACCCGCCGTCACTGGAGGTGACATGAGTGGCAGAGGCAAGGTTCAAGGTGAACCCGGCGATGGTTGAGAAGTACCTGGCCGGGGTGGATTACCCGGCAAACAGGCAGGACCTGCTGGATCAGGCAAGGGCGAACAACGCGGACAATGATATCATGGAGACCCTTGCCGGCCTGCCCGAACAGACCTACCACTCGCCGATAGATGTCAGCAAGGCGATGGCCGGGTCTGAGATCGAATCAGGGCAGAGATCGTCACGCGAAGGCTTTGAGGGGAGATCAGTCAGCAGATCCACAGCTGTCAGCGCGGCTGAGGTGCAGAGATACCTCCGTGGCATGGATTACCCTGCGGGCATACGCGAGGTCATCAGCCTGGCGCAGAAGAACGGTGCGCCCGGTGACGTGCTTGATATCCTGCAGAGGATCCGGGACAGGGAGTTCAGATCCGCGACAGACGTGAGCAAGGCCCTCGGCGAAGTCATGTAGGCTGCATACCTGCACAGGCACCAGTGGGATACGGCCCTATCAATCCGACCAGATAGGACCTTTTTTTCTGGGTGCGGTTGGTGAAGAGAAGAAGTTCACTTGCTCCCTTCTCCGGCCCTTCCCTGGACCCGCGGTTTCCAGGTCGGCGGCCAGGGTTTTGCCGCCGTTGGAGTCCGGGCACACTCCGCGCCGGCACTCTTCAGGAGCGCCGGGTAATACCGGATGACGTACTCTTTCACCATCCTGCGGGACGAGAACCGGGGGGCGTTGCTCTTGATCGACTCCTTCATCATCTTCACCCAGCCGTGGGGGATATCGTCGATGGAGCGGTTGTAGTAGAGTGGGACGACCTCCGTTTCCAGGATATCATAGATTGCCGTGGCATCGACGGCATTCTGCTCCTTGCAGGGGGCCGCCTCGTCCCCGAACGCCCACCCGTTCCTGCCGTTGTAGCCCTCTATCCACCAGCCGTCAAGGATGGAGAGGTTGAGGACGCCGTTTAACGACGCTTTCATGCCGCTCGTTCCGCTCGCCTCCATCGGGGGCAGCGGGTTGTTCAGCCAGACATCGACGCCGTGTACCAGGTACTGCGCCACCTGCTCGCCGTAGTCCTCGACGAACGCGATACGTCCCCCGAACTCGGGCTGCTGCGCGTAACGGTAGATCTTCTGGAGCACCCGCTTCCCCTCGTTATCGTTCGGGTGGGCCTTGCCGGCGAAGACGATCTGGACGGGGCACCAGGGGTTGTTCAGGATGCGCTTCAAGCGGTCCAGGTCCTCGAAGACGAGGTGCGCCCGCTTGTAGGTCGAGAACCGCCGGGCAAATCCGATCGTCAGGACGGAGGGGTTGAGGAACGCCCCTTCGGCCGCAGGATTCGACGCCCCTCCGCTGTGTGCCGCCCACTTGATCCGCTGCCGCTCCCGAATCCGGTTGATAAGTTTCCCCTTCAGGTGGGTATGGATCTTCCAGAGTTCGTCATCCGGAATCTCATCGATGAGTTCCCAGACCATCGGGTCGTCGTGCTCCGAGAGCCAGTCGGGCGAGGTCGGCCCGATGTACCGGTCGTAGAGGTCCTTGACCCGGTGGTTCAACCAGGTCGGGAGATGGACGCCGTTCGTGACGTGGTCGATCGGCACCGTCGTCTCCGGCAGCCCCGGCCAGAGGCAGTTCCACATTTGTCGGGTGACGGTCCCGTTCGCGCGCGAGACCCCGTTGTGGTGCGCCGACGCACGCAGGGCGAACGCGGTCATGTTGAAGCCTGCACCGGGGTTTTCGGGGTGGACGCCGAGTTGCAGGAACCGGGTCCGGTCAATGCCGAGCGCCGGGTAGTAAGTCCTGAAGTAACGGTCGATGAGGTCGACGGGGAATACGTCGTGGCCTGCCGGGACAGGTGTGTGCGTGGTGAAGATCGATGTCGCCTGCACCGCGCGGAGCGCCGTGTCAAAGTCCATCCCCCGCTCGACCCGCTCCCGGATACGCTCGAGCAGCGCAAACGCCGGGTGGCCTTCGTTCAAGTGCACCGCCGCGTACTCGATGCCGAGTGCGTGGAGCACCTTTCTCCCGCCGATGCCGAGGACGATCTCCTGGCGGAGGCGCTGCTCCAGGTCTCCCGTGTAGAGCCGGGATGATATGCACCGGTTCTGGGGGTCGTTGTGGGGGATATCCGTATCCAGGAGATAGAGCGGCACTTTCCCGACCTGGACCTTCCAGACGGAGACGTAGATGGGCGGGTCGATGTGCGGGACCCGGACCACCAGGTCTTCACCGGCCGCGTCACGCACCCGGGTGATCGGCGCCGCGGTGCGGTCGACCGGTTCGGTGATGCTCTCCTGCCAGCCGTCGGGATTGATGTGCTGGTGGAGGTAACCTTCGGCATACATGAACCCGACGGCAACCATCGGGAGACCGAGGTCGCTTGCCTCTTTTAAGTGATCGCCGGCGAGGAATCCGAGCCCCCCCGCGTAGAAGGGAAGTGAGTGGTGGAGCCCGTATTCGGCCGAGAAGTAGGCGATCGGCAGTGCCGGGTGGTCGGGGAACTCCTGTGAGAACCAGGTCCCGTTGGCGGTCATGTATCTGTTGAACCGGCGCATGACGATGTCGTAGCGGTGGAGATAGGCGGGATTCTCTGCCGCCCGGTTCAGGAACTCGGCCGGTATCTCGCGGAGCATCCGGACCGGATTATGGACGCTTGCTTTCCATGCCTGCTGGTTCACCTGCTTGAAGAGTATCCGGGCCTCCGGGTTCCAGCTCCACCAGAGGTTGTATGCGAGGTCTACGAGCCCGGAGATCCGTTCCGGGACGTGTGCAAACTGATCGTGTAGTGAATCCCCCATGAATTCTGTCCCCAATTGAATGATGTACTTTCCGTGTTTATTATTATATATGTTTACGGATTTTTGCAAACCATTGAAAAAAATGGAAAAACAGCAACCATGAAGCTTTTTGAAGGGGACGGGAACCGGAAAACCTTCCGGCACGTGGCATTTTCGTCCCGGAAGCGGAGAGGGCGGGATCTCCCCCGATGCAGGGGCCGCTCTCTCACCCCCTCCCGTATATCCTCGTGACCCCGGCAAACTCCCGGAGGCCTTCCTCCCCCATCTGCTCCGGCCGGAGCCGCCACTCCCAGTTCCCTTCCGGCGTGCCCGGCCGGTTCATCCGCGCCTCCTCCCCGAGGCCGAGGATGTCCTGCATCGGGACGATCACGGTGTCCGCAGGGGAGAGCATCGCGAACCGTATGAGGATCCGGTGTATCTGGTCGGTGCCGACCGGCCCCCCGATGTAACGGAATATGAGGTCCTTCTGGTCGCCGGAGACCTCATGCTCGAACCACCCGCGAACCGTGTTGTTGTCGTGCGTCCCCGTGTAGGCGACGCAGTCCCTTGTGATGTTGTGGGGAGCGTGAGGGTTCCCCGCGACGTCGCCGGAGAAGCCGAATACCAGGATCTTCATCCCCGGGAACCCGAAGTGGGCCATCATCTCATGGACGTCGGAAGTGATGTAGCCAAGGTCCTCGGCGATGATGGGGAGGCACGGCCTGCTCCGCATAAACAGGGTGAAGAGGTCCCGGCCGGGCGCATCGACCCAGCGCCCGTTCTCCGCGGTCGCCTCCCCGGCGGGGACCTCCCAGAACTGCACGAACCCCCGGAAGTGATCGAGGCGCAGCCGGTCGACGAGAGCGAGGGTGCGGTCGATCCGGCTCTTCCACCACGAAAATCCCCTCTCGCGGTGCGCATCCCAGTTGTAGACCGGGTTTCCCCAGAGCTGCCCGGTCGCGCTGAACATATCCGGGGGGACGCCCGAGACTGCGGCCGGTTTCTTCTGTTCGTCCAGTTTGAAGAGCCCGGGGTTCGCCCAGAGGTCGACGCTATCGTAGGTGAGGTAGATCGGTATATCCCCGATGACCTGGATGGAGCGCTCGCGGCAATGGTTCTTGAACGCCTGCCACTGCCGATCGAAGACGTACTGGAGGAACTTCTCCCGGAGGATCAGATCCGCGAGCTCCGTGCCGTAGCCCCGGAGAGCGTCTTCGTGCCGGTCCCTGATATCGGGCGGCCAGTCGCCCCAGACCTTCCCGGGAAACCGGTCCTTGAGGGCGACGAAGATGGCGTAGTCGTCGAGCCACGAGGCATTGTCGGCGACGAATTCTTTGTAGCGGAAGTCCTCCCCGAGTTCTTTGAACCGCGCAAACGCCCGGTCGAAGAGGCTGTTCTTGTAGGCAAGGACCGCGGGGTAGTCGACCCGCCCTGCGGGGAAATCGGGTGGGTCCCGGATATCCTCCGGCCCGAGGAGGCCGTCTGCGACCATCTGCTCGGGGCTGATGAGCCAGGTGTTCCCGGCAAACGCCGAGACGCCCTGGTAGGGCGAGTTGCCGAACGCCGGGCACGTCGGGTTGAGGGGAAGGATCTGCCAGTAGCGTTGCCCGGCACCGGCGAGGAGGTCTACGAACCGGTGCGACGCCGGACCGAGGTCGCCGATCCCGTAGGTCGACGGCAGGGACGTTATGTGGAGGAGGACCCCGCTGCCCCGCCGGTTCATGCCCGGTCCCTCCTCATGCCACCCTCACACCGAGGCATGTCGCCGCCCTCCTGAAGGCTTCCGTCCACCGTTGTGCATCCCCTTCGCCCCGCCCGGCCCGTTCCTGCATTAAGGCATAGTTGTTGCGCATCTCGATACATAGGTTCTGGCCCTCCCAGAGGGTGAGCGGGAGCCCTGCTCCCTTCGCGCACCCGACCATACGGACGATCTCCTCAAGCGGCACCGGGTCCCCGGGCCGGGCCGCCGCCGCCCTCGCGGAGGCCTCGATCCGCCGGCTCGCCGCCTCCCCGAGAGATACGAGGTCAGGCGCCCCGAGACCCCTCACGAGTGCTTGAAAACCGTCCGGATCGGGGCAGCCCGTTTCGATCAGCGAGCGCAGCCGCTCACTGGAGGCGTGCTCCCGGAGAAGGGCGGTGCCTCCCGTCTCGGGGATCCCGAGGTCCTCAAGCACCGAGAGCAGCGGGCTTGCGTCCCGGTAGACTGCGCAGATGGCACGCCCGATCCCGGGAGCAATCCGGCGGGCGATTGCCCATCGTTCCTCGTTGGAGAGGTCGGGCGCGGTGTAGACCCGGGCAAAGGAGGCGGATACCGCCCCGGCCGGGTCGGCGCCCATCACCCCCTCCCAGACCGCCCGGAGCGCCTCCTCGCCGCCGGGCTCGCGCACGCCGACGGCGACCTGATCCATCCCGGAAAAGAGCGCAACCGCATCAAAGAGCGCTTCCTCCCCCGTCGCCCGGGACCGGACCCGGACGGTCCCGAGGATGCGGCGCCGGCCGCCGGCATCCGACCGGTAGCGCCAGTCCCCGTCGACGGCGTACATCCCCGACGCGACCGCGGGGGGTTCGAGATCGAAGAGCGCGTAGAGGGCGGCCCCTGACCCGATCCGGGCGGGGTCGAACGCCCGCGGCCGGACCCCGGCCTCGTAAACATTCGCGCCGGTCGCGTACTCCGGGTCGTTTGTCCGGGCCCGGCGGAGGGTATCGATGAACGCTGCCTCAAGGTCGAGGCCGAGGGTCTGCCGGGCGAGGTCCATTGCACGGCCCGCGTGCCGCATCACCTGGACGCTCCCCGGCTCCGTGATATCGTCGAAGAACCAGCCGCAGCTCGTCTGCATCAGCATCACCTGCCGCTCCATCTCGAGGAGCCCCAGGGCCCGCCGCCGCTCACCGGGAGAGAGGTCGCGGAGGGCGTGGCGCGAGAAGAACGCCGTCACGGCTTCGTCGGACCACCGGGCAAGGACGAGGCCGACGGCATCCTCCCGGGCCGCCGCGGGGTCGCGGACGAGGGTCGCGAGCACCTCCGCCGCCCGGGGGGCGATGGCGTCCCGGACCCTGACGACCGCCTCCCGGAGCGGCTCGCGCCATGCCTGCGACCACCCCGGGTGCGTCCCGCTGTGGCACCCACACGCCTGCTGCCACCGCTCGACGCCGTGTACGCAGCTCCAGGACGTCCTCTCCCGGACGATGACCTCGTGCGTAGGCGGGTGGGCGGCGAGGTACTCGCCGTAGACCGTGAGGCTTGTGTCCCGGCTCCTCTCGATGGTGCGGAGACAGCAGGCGAGCGCCATATCCCCGAACTTTTTGTGGTGGCCGTAGGTCTCGGCGTCGGTCGCGATATGCACGAGTTCCGGCCGGTCCCTCCCGGACGAGAACGCATCGAGCAGCCGCCCGGCAAACCGTCGCCCGTCATTGAGCAGGTCGCCGAACGCGATGTCGTGGGCGATACCGCCGTCGTAGAAGAAGACCGCGATACTCCGCCCGGAGGGGAGGCGGCAGAGGTAGGGCATCCGCGTCTCGACCCGGCCGCCGGAGACATCCGTCCAGGCCTCCGTCCCGATCCTCCGCACCTTTGCGGCCTGGTGCGGTGCGAGGATCGTGAACCGGATCCCGGCCTCTGCCGCCAGGTCCAGGGACTCGAGATCGACCGCCGTCTCCGGCAGCCAGATCCCTTCGGGCTCGCGGCCGAACCTGGCTCTAAAGTCGCGGACCCCCCAGACGACCTGGACCCGTTTCTCCTCCCGGGTCGCGAGCGGCATGATGATGTGGTTGTAGCAACAGGCGATCGCGGACCCATGACCGGCGTAGCATTTCCGGCTCTCCCGGTCGGCCTCGACGATCGCGGTGTAGACCGACGGGCGGTGCTGCTCAAGCCAGGCAAGCAGCGTCGGGGCGGCCGTGAAACTGATCCGTGAGTAGGTGTTCATGACCTCCGCGATCAGGCCGTCCGGGTCGAGGAGGCGTGCGGCAGTGTTCGGTTCATAACACTCCGCCGTCACCCGCTCGTTCCAGTCGTGGTAGGGAGCGGCCGACCGCTGGACCTCGACCTCGCCGATCCAGGGGTTCTCCCGCGGCGGCTGGTAGAAGTGGCCGTGGATGCAGACGGCGCGGTCCATCGTCACGCCCCCTCCGGGGTGAAGATGACCGCACCGAGCGGGGGCAGGGTGAGCGGAAGGGACCACGGCCGGCCGTGCGCCGGGACCTGCTCCGCCTCCACCCCCCCGAGGTTCCCGACACCGCTCCCCCCATACTCGATCGCGTCGCTGTTGAGCACCTCCTCCCAGAATCCCCCGAACGGGACGCCGACCCGGTAGCCGTAGCGCGGGACCGGGGTGGCGTTGCAGGCGACGAGGACGACGTCGTCGGCCGAGAGCCCCCGCCGGAGGTAGGTGACGATGCTCTTCTCCACGTCCGAGAAGTCGACCCACTCGAATCCCCTCGGGTCGGCGTCCCGCTCGTGGAGGGCGGGCTCCCGGCGGTAGAGATGATTTAAGTCGGTGACCCACTGGAGGGTCCCCTGGTGAGGAGGATACTGCAGGAGGTGCCACGTGAGCCCGGCATCGTGGCTCCACTCCGACCACTGCCCGAACTCATCGCCCATGAAGAGGAGTTTCTTGCCCGGGTGCGTGAACATATACCCATAGAGGAGCCGGAGGTTCGCCCGTTTCCGCCACTCGTCGCCGGGCATCTTTCCTGCGATCGAACCCTTCTCGTGGACGACCTCATCGTGCGAGAGCGGGAGGATGTAGCGCTCCCGGAACGCGTACCATATGCTGAACGTGAGGAGGTCGGGCCGGTACTTCCGGAAGACCGAGTCGAGCACGAAGTAGTCCAGCGTGTCGTGCATCCAGCCCATGTTCCACTTCAGGTCGAACCCGAGCCCCCCGGTCGCGGTCGGGGCGGTCACCCCCGGCCAGGAGGTCGCCTCCTCGGCGATGACGAGGACGCCCGGGAAGTTCGCGTGGACCGTGTCGTTCACCTTCCGGAGGAACCCTATCGATTCGAGGTTCTCCCTCCCGCCGTAGACGTTCGGTATCCACTCCCCGGCGCTCCGGGCGTAATCGAGGTAGAGCATCGAGGAGACCGCGTCCACCCGCAGGCCGTCCGCGTGGTAGCGGTCAAGCCAGAAGGCGGCGCTGCTGGTGAGGAACGACCGGACCTCGTTTCTCCCGAGGTTGAAGATATAACTCTTCCACTCGGGGTGGTAGCGCTGGCCCGGGAGGGCGTGTTCGTAGAGGTGGGTGCCGTCGAAGTAGGAGAGCCCGTAGCCGTCGGCGGGGAAGTGGGACGGCACCCAGTCGAGGATCACCCCGATCCCGCGCTGGTGGAGAGAGTCGACGAGGTGCATGAAGTCCTCCGGCGTGCCGTACCTGCTCGTGGGGGCGAAGTAACCGAGCGTCTGGTAGCCCCAGGAGGCGTAGAACGGGTGCTCCATGACAGGGAGGAACTCGACGTGCGTGAACCCGGTTTCAAGCAGGTAGTCCACAAGTTCGGTCGCTGCCTCCCGGTAACTCAGGGACCGGTTCTCTTCCTCCGGTACCTTCCGCCACGACCCGAGATGCACCTCGTAGATGGATATCGGTCCATCGGGAGAGTTCTGCTCCTCGCGGCAGCGCATCCACCCCCGGTCCCGCCAGGGGTAGGCGAGGTCCCAGATGATGGATGCGGTCTTCGGCGGGATCTCCCAGAAGTGCGCGAACGGGTCGCCCTTATCTACCGTGTAATTGTTGTACCGGCTCTTGATGCGGTACTTGTAGAGCGCCCCGTGGCCGATATCCGGTATAAACCCTTCCCAGATGCCGGAGTCGTCGCTCCGTGCCAGGAGCGGGTCTCTGCCCGTTTCCCACCCGTTGAAGTCCCCGATGACCGAGACCTCCGCGGCGTTCGGCGCCCAGACCGCAAAGAAGGTTCCCTGCACGCCGCCGGAGACGGCGGAATGCGACCCCAGCTTCTCGTAGAGGCGGGAGTGGCTCCCCTGCCGGAAGAGGTAGACGTCGTAGTCGGTGATGAGGCTCCCGGTCCTCGTGATATCCGATAGCGCCTGCTGCATGAGTTCATCCTCCTCGCCGGTCGTCATCGAAGGCTGCCGGAGAGGACTTTCTTATAGACGCCAAGCATCCTTTCCATGACGACGCTCCACCTGAACTTCTCCATCACCTTCCGGCGCCCGGCCTTCCCGAGCCGCTGCATGTAGGCCGGGTCGTCGATGAGGTGGCAGATTCCCCAGGCAATCGAGTCCGGCCGGACGGGCACCTTGATGCCGTTTATGTAATTGTCGATGTTCTCCGAGAGCCCCCCGACGTCGGTCGCGACGACGCAGCGCTCCGCACTCCACGCCTCCGTGAGGACGAGCCCGAAGGGTTCGTTCCTGCTCGGTATCGCGACGAGGTCGCAGGCGTTCAGGAGCCGGAGGTGTTCCGTATCGGCGACGTAACCGAGGAACTGGACCGGGAGACCGTGCGCCATCCCCTCCAGGTAGCCGCGCATATCCCCGGTGCCGGCGAAGAGGAACTGCACGTCCCAGCGCGTGGCGAGGATCCGGGGTATGGCCTGCATCAGGAGGTCGGGGCCCTTCTGGTAGGTGAGGCGGCCGACGAAGAGGACGACGGGCGCGAGCGGGTGGATGCCGTAGTGCTTCTTCACCTCGCCAGGGTCGACCATGGTGCGGTAGGCGGAAGGATCGATCCCGTTCGGGACGACGGTGACCTTCCATTCGGGGACGTTGTAGAGCCACATCACCTCGGTCTTCGTCGAGTTCGAGACGGTCGTGACCGTCTTTGCGATGTAGCCCCCATACCACTCCTTCCCCGAGATCTCCTGGAACTCCCACCAGCCGCCGAAATTCCCCCCGTGCCGCCCATACTCGGTGGAGTGGTATGAAAAGACGGTGTTGCGATCGCGGAGGAGGTGCATCGCCTCGACGACGTGCCAGTCATGAAAGTGGAGGATGTCGAACGCCGGGGTGTCGCAGGCACGGAAGGCCTTTACGAGCATGGTGCTCATGGTCCTGCAGTACTCGACGATGTTGTCACCGTAGGGAAGGCAGTAGTGGTAGTGGACGTCGTTGATCGTCGCGTCGCCCCCCTCTCCCCGCGTGAAGAAGTGGACCTCGTGCCCCATCCGGGCGAGGTTCTCGGCGAGCTCGGTCGCCGCCGGCGCAAGCCCGCCCACCTTGAACGTAGAGTGGAGTGATTCCCAGCAGAAGAATGCTAGCTTAAGCGTTTCCATAATTTCCCTATCCTCTTCTGGATCGTCGACTGAAGCCGGATGCGGTCCGAGACACTCCGGATCTTCCCGGCCAGTTTTCCGTCGCCGATGACCTGGTCGATCCACCGGGAGAAGTCTTCCCGCTCGACGTGGTAGCGGATGACGTCGTCCGGAACGAACTCGAGCATGCTCGCGAGTTCCTGGAGGCTGTGGGCGGCGTACCCGACCGGTCGCTCGTGCGACGAGAAGGAGAACGCCTTCTCCGGCGGGACGCACCGGAGCGCGAGAGCGGCACTCGGGAACCGGGTGGACGCGGACGATCGCTCCTCGGCGTCCGAGAGGATCCGCATGAACGAGGCGAAGTGGTCGTAGGTCGCCTGGTGACTGACGGCGTGAAGCGGTCTTCCGCACGAGACCGAGCGCATGGCCATCCTGCGGATATGGTCCGTATCGAGGAGACAGCGCCAGACCTCCGGGTCCGTAACCAGACCGCCGGCCTGCTCGAGTGCTTCAAGGGCGGACTGCTGCAGGATGGTCCTCTGACAGCCCTGCGGGCCGGGCGGCGCGGCGGTCTTCCCGATCTCCCCGTGCGGCGTCGCCCGTGCGGCATCCGACGGGTGCACGGCCGTTACCCCCTCCGCGGCGAGGGCGGACGGGAGCGCCCGCAGAAACTCGAGGATGCCGGTCGCAGGATCGATGGCGTCCCCGAAGATGCGATAGTCGAGGAAGAGCGTGATGCAGTCGCCGGGGGAGGCAGCGACCCACCCTGCGTACCGGTCGGCCATAAGCGGCCACCGGTCCCACTCCCGCCACGGAAACCGCACGGCGATGTCGTCGGAGAGGTCGCAGTGGGTGACGAGGACCGGGAGGCCCCGGTAGGTGTAGGTGTAGTTCGGGTCCCTCTCCGCCCCGGCCCCCTCGCTCCCCTCGATGATGGCCGCACGAATCCCGGCTCCGGTAAGCGCCCTTGCGGTGGCTGGGGTGATGGGATAGTCGGTGTGCGCAAACGTGGTCGGCGTGACTGAGAAGTGCTCGTTCATCAGGTCGCAGTGCATACGGACCTCGTCCGAGAACTCCGTGAGGTCGGAGAACTGACCGGCGACACTGTGGTAGTAGGTTGCTGCGAGGACTTCGGCGTTCCGGTGGGTTGCCACGCGGGAGAGAAGTTCGAGCGTCTCAGGGTACCACGCTTCGAGACGCTCCACAACCACCCCGGAGATGCTGATGGCACACTTCAGCCCGTCATCGAGAAGATCGAGGAGGATCTCCGTCGCCGGCGTGAAGGAACGGTCGATGATCCTTCGGAAGTCTTCCTTCGCGTCCGGGTTGAAGTAACTATCCTTCAGATTTCTCTTTCCCTTCACCATATCTGGTCGAAATCCGGGATTGAGGTAGCAGGGATAGTGAATGTCAAATCCCAGACAGACCGCCGGTGGATTTGAGTCCTCGCCTGTCATCAGTGCTAAATGGCCGTTTGCATATATAAATGTCGTCAATACGGAATATCTTTCGAGGTTCCGCTTCTTCTCGCGCCCGGTACTCCGGTCGCCAACGCGCATTCTCTCCCGGGAAAGAGTGGAGGGTCCCGGGACCCCGGGGACCCTCAAACAGGAAGAACACCTGCCGCGTAGCGGGGTTCTAGCGTGAGCGTCGATGGATTCGCTGTAAGGACGGTGCGGATATGCACAAAGACGGCTCCCGACCGGCCTCTTGCGGAGAGCTCGGGTGACATCGTTCGAACCCGGATGAAAGCCTCCCGACCACAACGTTCTAAAGCGACCCCTCCCGATCACCTTCAGGAAGTGTGGCCGTATGGACTACCTGGAAGAGTTTCCCGTTCTCATCATCGACGACGAACTGCACTCGGATACCGCAGAGGGCCGGTCGTCGCGGGAGATCGTGAAAGAACTGAAGAAGGAAGATTTCCCCGTCATCGAGGCGCTGACCGCTCGCGACGGGGTCCACGCGTTTCTTTCGCACCCGCACGTGAGCTGCATCATCATTGACTGGGAACTCACCCCCGAGCCCGTGGACGGCATGTTCACCGCGCGAGACGTCATCACCCTCATCCGGGAACGAAACCCCAAAGTTCCGATATTCTTGAACACCGAGAAACTGGCGATCTCCGCCATACCTCTCTCTGTCATATCCCGGATCGACGGCTACATCTGGAAACTTGAGGACACCCCAGGCTTCATCGCCGGTCACATCAAGCGGGCGGCAAAGAACTACCTCGCCGACGTCCTCCCGCCGTTCTTCCAGGGGCTGATGGACTACGTCGAGGAGTACCGCTACTCCTGGCACACGCCGGGGCACATGGGCGGTGTCGCGTTCCTCAAGAGCGCCCCGGGCCGGATATTCTACGACTTCTTCGGCGAGAACGCTCTCAGGGCCGATCTCTCGGCATCGGTACCGGATCTCGGCTCGCTCCTGGAGCACTCCGGCGTCGTCGGGGAGGCGGAAAAGAAAGCCGCGGAGGTCTTCGGGGCCGACCGGACCTACTTTGTCACCGGCGGCACGTCGGCTGCGAACAAGATCGTCTGGCTTGCGACCGTCACCCCCGGCGACATCGTCCTCGTGGACCGGAACTGTCATGCGTCCGTGATGCACGCGATCATCATGACCGGGGCAGTCCCCGTCTACCTCATACCGGCCCGAAACGAGTACGGCATCATCGGGCCCATCCACAGTAGCGAGTTCCTTCCCGACGTCATCGAGAGGAAGATCCGGGACTGTCCGCTCGTAGAGGACCCGGCATCGCGGACGGCCAGGATGGCCGTGATCACGAACTCCACCTACGATGGGATCTGCTATAGCGCCGAACGGATCGAGGAGCAGTTGCGGGACGCGGTCCCGTACCTCCACTTCGATGAGGCATGGTCCGGCTACGCAAAGTTCCACCCCCTCTACGCCGGAAGGTTTGGGATGCACCGGGCGGAAACGGCCGGGCCGACGGTCTTTGCCACCCAGTCGACTCATAAGGTCCTCGCCGCCTTCTCGCAAGGCTCGATGCTCCACGTCAGGCAGGGCCGGGGACCGGTCGACCACCCGCGGTTCAACGAGGCGTTCATGATGTTCACCTCGACGTCGCCCCAGTACACCATCATCGCTTCCCTGGACGTCGCCACCAGGATGATGGCCGGACACTCGGGGAAGTTCCTCATCGAAGAGGCGATCGAGGAGGCGATCGTCTTTAGAAAGAAGATGGTGACGGTGGCCGAAGAGATCCGGGCAGGCCCCTTCCCCGAGGAGAACTACTGGTGGTTCACTGTCTGGCAACCCGACTGTATCATGGACCAGGAGGCAGAACAACCGCTCGGGGAGGCGGACGACCTGCTGCTCCGGGACCGTGCCGGCTGCTGGCTGCTCGACCCCCACGATGCCTGGCACGGCTTTCCCGGCATCGAGGAGGGCTACGCCATGCTCGATCCCATCAAGGTGACCATCCTCACCCCCGGGATCAGGCCGGGTATGGGCATGGAGGACCGGGGGATACCGGCGGCTATCGTCACGAAGTATCTCAGAGAGAGCGGGATCGTCGTCGAGAAGACCGGGTATTACTCGTTCCTGGTCCTCTTTACGCTCGGGATCACCCGGGGCAAGTCCGGGACACTCCTCGCGGAACTCTTCCGGTTCAAGGCCCTCTACGACGGCAACAGCCCGCTTGAGGAGGTCTTCCCCGACCTGGTACGCCAGCACCCCGCCCGGTATGCCGGACGTGGCCTCGCCGACCTCTGCCGGGAGATGCACGGCTACCTCCGGGACAAGTCGATCACGGAGACCATCAGGAGCGTCTACGCAACGCTGCCTGAGGCGGCGATGACGCCGGCGGAGGCCTACCGTCACCTGGTGCGGGGCGATGTGACGCCGGTGCCGGTAAGCGAACTCGAGGGGCGGACGGTCGCGGTGATGGTCGTCCCCTACCCGCCCGGTATTCCGGTCATCATGCCGGGGGAGCGGTGCAGTTCGGCTACGCGGGCGATCGTCGACTACCTCGTCTCCCTGCAGGATTTCGATACCCTCTTTCCCGGGTTCGAGAGCGAGATTCACGGGGTGGACGTCGTGACGGAGGACGGCCGCCGGATCTTCTACGTCTCCTGCGTCGGGGAGTGACCGGGCGGCGCGATCACCGGGATCTGGCTCAACCTGGCCCGATCCCGGACCAAACCCCGGACAGCCCCGGGAAAAAGTGGTTATTCGCCCTTCAGCATCGCGTTGATCGCAGCCGCCGCGCGCTTCGCCGAGCCCATCGCTTCGATCACCGTCGCTGCACCGGTAGCGATGTCACCGCCGGCGTAGACGTGGGGGATGGACGTCCTGCCGTTCTCGTCGACGACGACGTTGCCCTTCCGTGCGCGCTCGAGCCCCGGGATCAGGGAGACGAGGAGCGGGTTCGGGCTCGTGCCGATCGCCTGGACGACCATATCCACGTCGAGGGTGAACTCGCTCCCCTCGATCGGCTCCGGGGACCGGCGACCGCTCGCGTCGATGCCGCAGAGGGACATCTTCACGCACTCGACACCGGTGACGTGCTGCTCGCCGAGGATCCGGATCGGGTTCGTACAGGTGAGGAACTCGATCCCCTCCTCCTTCGCGTGCAGAACCTCAGCCCTCCGTGCCGGCATCTCCTCCTCGCCCCGACGGTAGATCAGGGAGACCTTCGCCCCCTGGCGGCGCGCAACCCTCGCCGCGTCCATCGCGACGTTGCCGCCGCCGATCACCGCGACGCGGGTGGCGTGCAGGACCGGGGTGTCGGACTCGGGGAACGCATCGGCGCGCATCAGGTTCACCCGGGTGAGGAACTCGTTTGCGGAGTAGACCCCGTTCAGGTTCTCACCGGGGATGCACATGAACGCGGGAAGCCCCGCTCCGGTCCCGAGGAAGACCGCGTCGTAGCCGAGGAGTTCGTCGACGCTGACGCTTCTTCCCACGAGGTGATTCTTCTTCAACCGGACACCGAGGGCGAGCACCTGGTCGATCTCGGCATTGACGACATCCTTCGGGAGCCGGAACGCGGGGATACCGTAGGCCAGGACACCGCCGGCCTCGTGGAGCGACTCGAAGATCGTGACGGCGTGGCCGGCGCGGGCGAGTTCGGCCGCGGCCGTCAGCCCGGCCGGGCCGGAGCCCACGACCGCCACGCGCTTCCCGGTCGGCCTTGCCACCTCCGGGAGTTCGGCGCCGTTCTCCCGCTCCCGGTCGGCCACGAACCGCTCGATCGCACCGATCCGGATCGCCGTCTCCTTGTTGCCGAGGATGCAGACGCCCTCGCACTGGGTCTCCTGCGGGCAGACCCGGCCACAGATGGCGGGGAGCATGTTCTGCTCCTTGAGCGCCCGTGCGGCAGCGGGGAAGTTCCCGTCCGCGACCTCCCGAATGAATGCCGGGATGTCGATGCAGACCGGGCAGCCCTTTATGCAGAACGGTTTTTTGCACTGGAGGCACCGTTCCGCCTCGGCGATGGCCTCAGCGGCGGAGAGGCCGCTATCGACTTCCTTGAAGTCGTGGATCCGGACGTCGGCCGGCCGGTCACTCATGGTGGCCGCCCCCTTCGCTGCACCGGCACCGGTGCTCCGCGAACCGCTCAAGCGAGACCTTCTCCTGCCCGGTATAGATCCGCTGCCGCTGCATCAGTTCGTTGAAGTCGACCTGGTGGGCGTCGAACTCAGGGCCGTCGACGCAGGCAAACTTCGTCTCCCCGCCGACGGTCACCCTGCAGGAGCCGCACATCCCCGTCCCGTCGACCATGATCGGGTTGAGGCTTACGTAGGTCTTCACCCCGTAGGGAGCCGTCACGCCGGCGGTGACCTTCATCATGATGGCGGGGCCGATGATCCAGACCCGGTCGATCGTCCTCTCTGCGAGCAGTTTCTTCAAGACATCGGCTGCGAACCCGTGAACGCCCTTGCTCCCATCGTCGGTCGTGATGTGGAGTTCGTCACAAACCTCCCGCAGCTCGTCCTCGAGCATGAGGAGATCGGCGCTTCTCGCCCCGATGATCCCGATGACGTAGTTGCCCGCATTTTTTAGTTCCTTAGCGATGAGGGGCGTGCTCGCGATCCCGACACCGCCGCCGATGACGCAGCAAGTGCCGTAATTTTCGATATCGCTCGGTTTCCCGAGCGGGCCGACGACGTCCTTGATCCTATCGCCCGCGCGGAGCGTCGCAAGTTCCTCGGTCGTCTTGCCGACGGTCATAAAGATCACCCGGACGGCGTCTCCCCTGACGGCAGAGATGGTGAGCGGTATCCGCTCACCCGCGTCGTGGAGGCGAACGATGAGGAACTGCCCTGCCCGTGCGTGCTGCGCCACCTGCGGCGCGCATATCCAGTATTCGTATACCCGATCGGCGAGTCGGGTCGCTGATTCCACCTTATACAACTGCTTCACTCCTGACGGTGCCGGTCGATCGTAACGTCGAGGTGCATCCGAACATTTCATACATATTGTGGCTCCAGCCTCTTTACTTCACCTGTCTTATATAAAGTTGGGGTCTCCGTGCGCCGGAATAATCCTCCGAAGATCCGGAAGCCCGGTCAGGAACCTGACCAGAAACACGAACGGTTATCACTCCACCCGTCGCATGGGTACAATATGCAGAGTGCGGTACGCTGGGGGATCGCGCTGATCGTCATCGGCGTGGTTCTTGCACTGCTCATTCCTTTCTTTGGCATCCCGCTCATCCTGATCGGCGTCGCGCTGATCATATGGCGGGGGCGCGAGGAGACCATCGAAGCGATCAAGAAGTGAATGAAATATGATACTGACAACGACTGCAGAAGTACCGGGCTACGCCGTAGGGGAGGTCCTCGGCGTGGTCTTCGGCAACACGGTACGGACAAAGAACGTGGGAAAGGACGTCATGGCGGGCTTAAAGAGCCTGGTCGGCGGCGAGCTCGAGGAGTACACATCGATGCTCACCGATGCCCGGACCGAGGCCTACAACCGGATGGTCAACACCGCGCGCGACCTCGGGGCCGACGCCGTCGTGAATATCCGCTTTACGACTTCTCAGACGATGGCGACCGCGGCGGAGCTCCTCGCCTACGGGACGGCGGTGAAGCTCGTCCCGAAGAAGTAAGAGGTTTTTGGGTATTTCAGGGCAGATACACAGCCTCTTTTTGATTAGTTGCGACGCTCTCTGCGATGTAGAGGGCAGAGATGCAATGACCACGGGAATTGTATAGGCCATCACACGGATTTCCACTGGACTGCGCACCCGGCAGTGCTCAAACTCCGTTCCTGCCGGAACATCATTTATCACCACGCACTGCCCCCGCCCCCTGGGGCGGGGGCTACAGGTATCTTTCATGTCTGGTAGAGACAGGGGAGGGGGCATGCCCCCTCCCCGCGAGCCGCCACCCCCAATGGCGATACTCCCACGATCCACTGTACCGGGCCTTATGTTCACTTGACCGTGTTGACTTAATGTCGTAGATAAAAAAAGACGTCCTGCAGCGATTTCAGGTCCAACCGCCACAAAACATGAGCCCCGAGGGGCTAAACCCCCCGACCCCCTCACTCCGCGATCTTCTTCGTCTTCCGCACTCTCACCGCAACCCCGCGCTTTGACCGGAGCATCTCGTCCGCCCCCATCATCGCCCTCCCGGTGGCGACCGCGAGCGGTCCTTCCACCAGCACCTCGTCGCCTTCCCGTATCCGGGGGTCGCAGTCCGTGATCCCCGGCGCAAGGACGTCGCCCTGCGGCACGAAGGCATCGATCTTGACCCGGTAGCCCTCCGGTATCAGGCCCCAGCCCTCGAACGTCGGGCGGAAGAGTCCGGTCCCGGCATCGATGCTGAAGAGCTGCTGCTTTCCGCGGAGGACCGCCATCTGCATGCTCCTGCCCCGGACCTGGAGGCCTCTGGTGTTGATATCCGTTGCAAACTGCCAGGAGACCGTGCCCCGGACGGTGTCGGCCTGCATCCGCCGTTCGTCCTCGAGGGCGTCGTTTAAGGCCCGGAGCGAGGCGGGCGCCGTCGGGTGTCCCTGGCAGGTCACCTCGAGGTCGAACCCGCAGGCTTCTGCCGCCATCTGTGCGACGGTGAGCGCGCCGCCGTCGAGGTGGGCGATCACCCTGCGGTAGGGGTGCGCGGCGAAGTAGCGGATGAGGATATCGGCGATGAAGGCGCACTCTTCCCGGTCCCAGTAGCCGGTCACCGGCACGTCGTAGTGACCCGCCGGGTAGACCCGCTCGAGTTCTCTCGGAACGAGACCGAGCGGCGAGGTGACGATCAGTTCGTGCGCCCTTCGGTCCACGACGTTGACGAAGAGCCGGTGGCTCCGGGAGAGCGAGTAGGGCTTCCGCGCTGAGCAGGGGAGGAGGACCGCGACGTCCGTCCGGGTCGGGATGAACCGGTCGATCACCCGGTCGGCAAACCGCCGGATCTCCGCACGATTCTGCGACTCGGCGGTGTTTGCACGCATCGGCACCGCCCGCGCCACCGGAAGCGACCGCTCTATGAACGTGTAGCTCCGGTCGAGGAACCGGAGGATGCCCACCTGTGCGGCGTCCGCACAGCACCGGGACTCCATCAGTTCCCGGAGCCTTCCGACCTCGATGTAGTGCCGGACGAGGGCAAGCTCGCGGTCGAGCGTAAGGCGGTTGTGCCGCACAAGGTCGCCGTCCCGGCAGCCTTCACACCTGCAGACTGCGGTCTCCATCAGCGAAGCGGGGAACTCACCCTCCGGCAGGCAGAACCGCTTCTCTGCGGACGCGAGGTCGACGGCCCGGTAATCGAAGAGGTCGAAGCCCGAGTAGACGAGGAGGCAGGCAGTCGAGGGGAGCGCCGAGGCCGGGGCGTACCACGCGGTGTCCGGCGGGAGGCTCTCTTTTAAGGTCGTAAGCCAGCCGGCGTAGTTCCGGGGGTTCTTCTGCGCCGTATGCCAGTTTGCGACGAGGACGCAGTCGCCGGATTCCGCCGGGGCGGCGAGCGGGTGGACGGCCACCGGCTGCCCCTCTCCGGGCGAGAAGTAGTCGCGGACGAACGCCTCATCCGCACCGAGCGGGACATTCGAGAACGGGCGCTCGCGGAGTGCGGGGAAGAGGGCGTCCGTATCGAGCGCTGCGGGGAGGGAGACGCTCGTCTCCCCCTCCACGTAGGTCCCTATCCGGGCGAGGCCGTCGCGCTTCACCGCCTCATACCTGCTCATAGAGCACCTCCGCACCGGGGACCTCTTCCTGGATGAGACGCACCCAATCCTCGCCGCACCGGACGGCAAACCGGCTCTCCGGGTGCGCTTCCATCAGGGCCCGGATCCCGGCGCACCCCGACCGGACCATATCGTCGTCCCACTCCGGAACCTCACTCTGGCCGACCGGGAACGTCTCCGCGAGTTCCGTGGGGTAGGGCCCGAAGGGGGGCTTGAAGTTCAGCACCGTATCGAACCCGGGCGCCCCGTTCCCGTCGAACGAGACCAGCACCCGCTCACCGACGGAGATCCGGCCGATGACCTCGTGGAACCGGAGCACCTCCGTCCTCCGGCAACTCTCCGAGCCCCGGTAGAAGAACCGGCGCTTCGAGACGGCGTCGTCGCGTTCGAGGTCGGCCGTGTGGGCGAGGAGTTCCCGGTAACCGTCGAGCAGCCGCGGGTGGCTCCGGCACCGCTCGTCGACGAGTTCCCAGAGGGTCCCGTCCTGGATCGCCTGCCGGATGCGGGCGATCTCCGCGAGGCTGACGTAGAGGTTGTGGAGAGCGAGCAGCCGCTCCCGGTCCCCGGATTTCCGGAGTTCGTCGGCGGTCATCGAGCGGCAGACCCGGCAGGGGCAGGGGAGTTCCGCGAGTTCGTCGATTTTGAAGCTCCCGTGCGGGGTGATGTAGCGCCCTTCCCGGGCGAAGAGAGCGTATGCGGCCGAGTCGAAGAGGTCGCAGCCCATCGCGACAGCGAGGGCGAACATCGACGGGTGGCCCGCCCCGAAGAGGTGGACGGCGGTCGCCGGGGAGAGGCCGCGTTTGGCCGCGAGGACGACCTCGACCAGTTCCCGGTAACGGTAGTTCTCCATCAGCGGCACCACGGCGCCGATCGGGCAAAAGGCGAGGTCGAGGTCCTGGACGGCCCGTCCGGCCTCCTCGCGGAGGTCGGTGAAGATGCCGCCCTGCACCGGCCCGGCGAGGTTCGCGTCGGGGAAGAGTTCTCTGGCCTCCCTGAGCCGCTCCATGGTGACCGCGAGTTCCCGCTCCGCCCGCTCCCTGCCCGCGTCCGGCGGGGTAGGGATGTCCAGGGGAACGATGATATCACTCCCGATTGCCTGCTGGAACTCGAGCGTATCCTGGTTGCTCACCTCGACCTCGCCGTAGACGGAGAGCTGGAACGAGCCGGAGTCGGTCATGATGGCGCCGTCGAAGTCGAGGACCTTATGAAGCCCCTCCTCGAGCGCCCGGTCGTGATACTCCGTGCTTCGCCTGAAGATGTAGGCGTTCGTGATCAGGGCCTCGACGCCCATCTCCTGCATCTCGCGGGGCGTTACCAGGGGGAGGTGGGGGTTGACGACGGGAAGGAGCGCAGGCGTCCGGACCGTCTTCTCGTTCACCCTGAGCCTGCCGACCCTTCCCGCGATATCTTTGTGTAGGACCTCAAACGTAATTGCCATTCGGGTTAAACCGCCTTTTCTTCGAATATCTGCCCCTCAAAGGTCTGCACGGCGACATCGTTGCGTCTCCAGCACCCGGGCCGGAGCCCGGCCTTGACGCAGGTCTGGTCAAGGAACTCCCTGCTGGTCCAGCCGTACTCGGTCGGGACCTGCGGGAGGAGGAGACCTCCTGTCCCAAGGCCGCTGACGATCAGGCCGTGCTTCCCGACCTCGACGCAAGCGGGACGCTCCTGTGGCGGGCACTCGAGCGGCCGGGGCACGGTGAGCACCGTCACTTCGAGATCGAGGTCGGCGAGTTCCGACCGCGATACCGGCGGGAACCGGGGGTCCTCAAGAGCAGCCGAGACGGCCGCCTCGACGATCGCTTCGCCGAGCGGTTTTATCGGGTATGGGAGGCCGATGCATCCGCGGAGGTTCCCCCCCCGCTTGATCGTGACGAAGACGCCGCGCTTCTCCCCAAAGATTGGGGGAAGAGCAGGCAGCACCATCCGTTCACCGCCGACGGCTTTCTCGATGGCGTTCCGTGCCAGTCGAACTGCCGTTCTGCTTTCTTCCGGGGTCAGCATTTCCATCAAAATGGGTCGTATGAGATTGAATACTTTTAGTCTTCCGGAGCAGAAGAGGCGGCGGTGCCGGCGCCGGGAACCCCGACCGGTCCGGTGATCGAGCAGGGCAGGTCCCCTTCAAGGCGCACCTTGACGGTCAGGGCCTCTCCGGCAGGGACGGGGCGGTCGAGACGGAGATGTACCGTGCATTCCTCGCCGGCGGGAAGGAGCGTGCCCCCGTCACCATTCCCATCTCCGTCCCGGAGCAGTGCTGCCGTCCACGTGTCCGGCCCCGGAGTGGTGTCTCCGGACAGCCTGAGAACCTCGAGGTAATCCCCTGCCATGACCGTTACGCTGGTCCGGGAGAGGTCGACGGCCCCGTCCTCCCCGGTATTCGCGACGGCAAAGGCAAGGGTGTCGATAGAGATACCGGAGAGTTCCGGGACCGACGAGGAGCCGGTGACTCTCCCCACCATCGCAAGATGCGGTTCGCCCGCGGTCAGAACCGGGTACGCGCCCGTACCGGGCGATGACTCGCCGTTCAATGATCCCGCCCCGAGCGAGACGAACGAAAAGAGCGTTGTGATGGCAACGAACGCCGCGAAGATTGCCGCCAGCTCCAGCTGTGTAGATACCTCACTCCCCCCCATGGTTATAACGCCAGGGGGTAAAAACCGGGGGCGAGCATATATATCTATCTCTGACCCGGGATATGCGCGGTCGATCCGGAAGGCTTCACGGGGGGTCCACGGTGCCGGACGACTGGGGCAAGTCCGGGATGGGGTACCCGTACAGCTTTATATTCTCACTGCAAAATATTATATGGGAGAGGGAGAGTGCGGCCGACGGTGGCACATCCTGTGCTGCTGAGGAAAGTCCTCCCACCGGCCAGATACGCAGCCGCATGCAAGTGCGGGTGGCGAGAGTCACGGCAATGAAACAGAAACGACACGGCCCGCCGTCAGTGATGAAACGACTGAGCCTCCCTCGGGGGGCGAGAAGCGCGGGTTTCCCCGCGCGATAACTCGTTGAACGTAGCGGCGGGAAACGATGAAACGGTGAATCCCTGCGGGTGCAAGCCAGAATAGGGCAGATGGATAGTCTGGTATCCGCCCAGGTATGGCGCTCAGCTGAATGCCGCACAGAACAGAAGGAGGCTTACTCCTCCCACTCCCTGCCCGTGCAGGTTCTTCTCGACGGAACGTAAATATACGGTTCTCAGTCTTTCTTCTCCGGTTTTAACTCAATCTCCTCAAACGTCACGACGTGTGAATCGACGATCTCGTCCTGGTCATTCACAGAGAGCTGGACGAAGATCTCGGCAGGCGCACTCTCCATGGATACGACGTTCCCGTGCTCCGCCTTGACGACGAACCCGAGGGACGCAAGTTCGCCCCGGACGGCGTCCCGGGTGTGGTAGGTCGAGAGGATCTCCCTGACCTTGAGAAGGACGGTCTGCTGCTCTTCAATGTTCGTGGCCATATCATCCCATGAAACCTTGCGCTATATCAACCTGCTCCGGCGAGGGGAACGGGCCGCGGTACCGTCATAGTCGCTGTGTTCCGGAGACAGATATATATAAAAAAATTACCTATAGTAATAAGATGGAGATACCCACCCCGGCCGAACTGCGGGAGAAAAGGCTCCGTATGGGCTTAAAGCAGGCAGATGTAGCCCGTATGGCCGGAATCAGCCAGTCCATGGTCGCGCGGATCGAGGCAGGGAGCGTGGATCCGAGGGTGAGTACGCTTGCCAGGATCGTGGAAGTCCTGCGGGCGGCGGAGCACTCGGCGATCACAGCGGCCGACGTGATGAACGCTCCCGTCCTCTCCGTCGCCCCGGACGACCCCGTTGGCCGTGCCGTCGAGATCATGGGACAGAACGGCATCTCCCAGCTGCCGGTGCTCGAGAACGGGGTGCCCGTCGGGTGCATATCCGAGTCGGCAATCATGAACGCCATGGAAGAAGGCGGTCTCCACCAGACGCACCGGAGGCTGGTGCAGGATTATATGGAGCCCGGGTTCCCGACGGTCCCCCCGATGGCGCCGATCGATACGCTCGTCCACCTCCTGCATCACAGCCACGCGATCATCGTGCTCGATAAAGGAGAGGTGCAGGGTGTCATCACCAAGCACGACCTGATATCGCTGATAACGTAGGCACTCTTTTACAACAGCGAGACCAGATCCCGGAGGACCGCCTCGGGGTCATCGGCCTTGACCACGCTCGACGCGAGGAGGACACCGCTTGTCCCGAGGTCGACGGCAATCTTGACGCATTCACCGGACTGGATGCCCGCCCCGGTCAGGACCCTCACGTCCGGGTTCACCGCCAAAACAGCGTTGACGGACCGCTCGATGATCCCCGGGTCGGCCTTCGAGACGGAGACGCCGCTCCCGATCAGTTCCGGGGGCTCGATCGCCACGTAGTCAGGCCGGAGCGACGCCGCCGCCGCGCTGGTTGAGTCGTTGTTCGTGCAGACGACCGACTCGAGGTGGAGCCTTCGTGCGATCTCGACGCAGGCCCCAATATCGGCCAGGGTGAGGCGGCGCTCGGAGTGGTTGATCAGGGTGCCGCGTGCGCCTGCCGACCGGACCGCCTCGGGGAGAATATGACCGGTATGAGCGCCGGGGGCGATCGCATCGATGTGCTGGGCGTAGACCGGGATTGCGTAGTGGTGGCTCATCGGGTGAAGCTCGGTGAAGACCGGGGCGACACCGATGACGACGCCGCTCTCTTCTGCCACGGTCTCGGCTGCAGCGGCGATCCGGTGAGCGTTGCTGCCCATTCCCTCCTTATAGGTCTTGAGATTGACCAGAACCAACGGTGAAACCATTATCCATCACGTCTGACTGATAGATTGCTTCCCCTGATATTAACTTGTGGGGATGCTCACCTCGAGAGCCCCCGGGTGAAATGCCCACCGGTGATACCCCCGAGTGCCCGTTGTTTCGCCTCATCCTTGAGCGCGGGGAGGATGCCGGCCTCACCCCGGCCCACGGCCTCGATCCCTGCCCGGTAGAGGCCGGTCATCTCCCCGGCGTAGCGGGGTCCCCTGCCTCGTGCATCGATGGCGACGGCGGAAATACCCATTGCGATGATATCGGGCAGGTGGTCGACGAGACAGGTCTCGACGGCGTTTGCAATATAGATCCGTCCCTCACCGTCCCACCGGAGCGGGAAGACACGTTTCTTCTGGTCCTCAAGCCCGATGAAGCGGTCGGCCCCGACCGCCGCTGTCAGCCGGTCCTCGGTCACCATCGCCTCGATGTTCCCCTGCACGAGCACCTCGAGTCCGGGAGCGTCCCCAACCGCCGCCGCGAGCCCTGCGAGGTCGGCGGCCGGGAGTTCGGGGGAGGCCGTGCAGCGCAGGAAGAGCGCCGCAAGTTCCCCGGCGGTCCGGTGATTCCAGACGTTCAGCCCGGCGGCGCCGTAGAGGTCCATGCAGGGTTCGGCCTGCCGGACCGCGTCCGCAGCCCCCATCCCGCCCACCATCACGCCGCGGACCCCTGTGCCGTAGAGCGACGGGAGGAGGGCTGCCGCCGCGTCGAGGAACCCCTGCCGGGTGATCGACGGCCACTTCCAGACGAGGTCGGCACCCGCATCCCGGCAGACGGCGGCGGCCTCTTTGAGGATTCCAGGGTCGGCGTCCTCGATATAGACGGTTCTGGCGCCGCCCCGGACGGCAGCCGCTACACCCGCAAGGGTGTCGGTGTAGACCGAGACCGATGGAAGTCGTCTCTCTCGTCCCGGCTTCTCCGTCTGCGTCAGGCCTGCGATCGCCGTTTCGGTCCGTTCCCGGGCTGCCTGCACCGCATCCGGTCCCGGGCGGTATGCGGCGAGGACGGCCTCCTCGACCCTTTCTAAGAATGAACGCCTGACCCGGTTCAACTCCCCGAGCGGCGCAAAAAGCCCGCCCGGGTAGCGGAGGTCCAGATTCCCGACCGTAAACGGCGTTCCCCCGGTCTTTTCGAACTGCTCCGCGATCTGATCCCCGGTGAGCGGCCGGTTCCGTGCCGGCTCCATCCGGAGGTCGGGACGGTAGCGCACTCGGAGCAGTTCGTTGCTGTTCTGTGTGAGGACACCCTCCAGGCAGGGCGTGCCGTCCTCCCAGATGACCGTGACGTCGATGGGCACCTGCGGCAGGGATTTTGCCATGATCTGTTTTGCCCGCTCCTCGAGATCGGCGCTCTTCGTCAGGAATACCCGGGCACCCGCCCCCACCGGCGCGGGGACCGAAAGGCGGACCGTGGCGTGCCGGACGGCGGGGGTGCCACGGACGACCGCGCCGATATCCTCTTCGGGGTCGTCCGTGCAGAACGCCAGCCCGTCGCCGGAGCGGGGCACGAGGTCGCCGACGAGGCGAACGGTCGCCTCCTGCCTCCGCGAGTCGTACCCAGTGACCGTGCCGAGGAGGACGCCCCGGTTCCCTGGCCGGTCGCGGGCCATAATATCAGAGGCGCCAAGGATGTAACCCTCCGTGAACTCCCGGTTGAACGCGAGGGCAAGGTCGCGCATCTCCTCGCTCGAGGGTGACCAGGCCTCCCCGGCGGCGATCGCGTCGAGGGCGTGCCGGTAGATGCTCACCACCGTCGCGACGTACTCCGGCGACCGCATCCTCCCCTCAACCTTGAGCGACGCCACCGGCGCAGACGAGAGGCGGTCGAGGCAGGGGTAGACCGCGAGGTCGCGCGTCGAGAGGAGGTAACGGTCCTTTTCGGACACGGCCCGGAGGTCCCTCGGGCGCCCGTAGTCATCCTTCTCGGCGGTCACGAGCCGGTAGGGTTTCCTGCACGGTTGGGCACACATCCCCCGGTTCCCACTCCGCCCCCCGATCACCGAGGAGAGGAGGCACTGGCCCGAGTAACAGTAGCAGAGCGCACCGTGGGCGAAGACCTCGATACCGACCCCCGGGACCTCCGCAATCCCCTCAATCTCGGGGAGGGTGAGTTCCCGGGCCAGGACCACGCGGGAGAACCCCTCCCGTGCGGCCCGGAGAACGCCTTCGCGGTTGTGGATCGTCATCTGGGTCGAGGCGTGGAGGGGGAGGTCCGGGACAACCTCCCGGGCGAGCGATGCCACCCCGGCGTCCTGCACCAGGACGGCATCGGCCCCGGTCTCGTAGAGCCAGAGAAGGTATCGGGCCACGTCGGGGAGTTCGGTCTCCCGGACGAGGATGTTTACCGTGACGTAGACCCTGACCCCCCGGAGATGCGCGTAATCGACGGCAGCACGGAGTTCTTCGTCGGAGAAGTTCGCAGCGTAGTGCCGGGCCCCAAACCGCCTCCCCGAGAGGTAGACGGCGTCGGCGCCGGCGGCGACCGCTGCGGACAGGGCCTCCGGCGACCCGGCCGGCGCAAGCAGTTCCGGTGACCCGGATCCCGGGTGATGATCGTGCGGCATCTGTTGGATACCATTCGCCCGGCCGGCCTATATACTCCACCCCGGCGGCGGGTATCCTTTTTGGGAAAGAAGACGATGTGGAGAGGAGTATGGACTGCGCAGGAGTTATCGGCTACGGGCACATGGGCAGGATGCTGGTGAAGGGTTTCCTCTCGTCGGGGGCGCTTTGTCCCGGCGAGATCGTGGTCGCGTCCCGGAGCCGGGAGAGCCGGGACATTTGCGCCGGCGCATGGCCCCGGATCAGCATCGCGGAGACGAACAGGGAACTCGCCCGGCGGTGCCGCACGATCATCCTCGCTGTTCGGCCGCAGGAGATCCGGGAGGTCCTCTGCGAGATCGTGCCGGTGCTCTCCAGGGGGGAGCACCTCGTCTCGCTCGCGGCCGGCGTCAGCCTTGAAGACCTTGAGGGGCTATATCCGGGGCCGGTCACCCGCGTCATCCCCACGGTCACCTCCGCGATCGGGAAAGGGACAACGCTAGTCTGCCACGGGCGGCGGGTGGGGAAGGATGACGCCCGCCGGGTGGAGGGGCTCTTCTCGTCCATCGGGAACGTGATGCGCGTCGGAGAGGCGGACCTCACGGCGGCCACGCTCCTCTCGAGCTGCGGGCCGGGACTGCTCGCCGCAATCATCGAGGAACTGGCCGGCGCGGCAGCCCGTGCGAGCGAACTCCCGCCGGACCGGGCGCTCGTGCTTGCAACGGAGATGGTCGCGGCCACGGCCGCCTACCTCCGGGAGACCGGCAAGGCGCCGGGGGACCTGATCGGGGAGGTTGCGACCGGCGGTGGGGTCACGGAGGCCGGGGTGGAAGGGCTCCGGGAACGGCTGCCGGGGGTCTTTGACGAGGTAGTCGCCGCCATGCTGGAACGTTGCGGTGCGGTGGGGAGGAGTTGACGGGAATGACCGGGCAGATATTTAAATGATGGAGCGATTATACTCCGGTGCGTATGAAGATCGTCGTCTCTGTGGAGGATGCCGGCGTTATCGACGAGGTGGTGGAGTACAACCCGACGTTCATCGAGGTCAGGCTCGACCGGATGGAGGGAGACCTGCTGGACCAGGTCCGTGCGATCCGGGAGAAGACCGCCATCCCCCTGATTGCCACGCTCAGGAGCAGGGAGGAGGGAGGGCGGTTCGTCGGGGACGCCGCTCTTTGGGCCCGAATCATCGAGCCGATAGCGCGATACGTCGATCTCGTTGACGTGGAGGCGCGCTGCCGGGACCACGCGCCGTTCATCAAGAGCCAGGGTGTCCAGATCCTCGCTTCGCTGCACACGGCAGAGATGCCCACCCTGCCGGAGCTCGGAAAGATCGAAGAGTTGCTCAGGTCCTACGGCGACATCCCGAAGATCGTCGTGAAACCCCGGACCCGGGACGACCTGGTCGAACTCGTCACGTTCACCCACCGGGCGCAGAAACCTATCTGTACAAGCATCATGGGCGCCGAGTTCCGCTCTGCCCGCGCAGTCCTGCCCCTCTTCGGGTCGGAGTTCGTCTTCTGCCATGCCGGCACCCCGACGGCCGAAGGGCAGTACCATATCCGGGAGATGCGGCAGCTCGCGGATCTGCTGAAGTGAGTATGGAAGATCTCACGATCCCCTTCACGTATCAGAACCGGATACGTGATAGTATGTCTACAACTTCTGTTTTCAGCATCCGTATCGATTCCCGGGTCCGAAAGATGATCGACGGACTGGACAATCCCGGCATGGCAGGATGAGGTTTGCACCTTCATCGAGCGGTCGGTACGAAGAAGACGCAAGGCCCAACTCCTGGCACGGGAAGCCCATCGCTCCTCAGGCGAAGGGCCTCCTGGCGCAGATCCGATCCGGGAGGATCGCGATCTCCGATAGCCTTGTGCTGGACTCGCGGCATCATCGCAGCGGTCTTCTTCCCGGAGAGGATCACACAGAGAGCAATGAGATCGTGGAGGATTGTACTATAGTCGATCTCACGGCCACGTGGTCCGGCTCGTGACCTGATGCCCGCGGCATACGATCTGGCGTGCAGCCACGGGATCACGGTCTACGACGCCCTCTTTCTTGCCGCTACGGTCCGGTGCGAGACCTGCCTGGTGACCGGCGACGGCAGGCTCCATGAGCGGCGAAGAAGGTAGTGGCCTCCCGGCTGGTCCGTTGATCGCGCGACCGGGTGGTCTGTCCGGGAGTATGAAGCGCCGTCCTAACGAACCGCCACACCTCGCACCTTGCGGTGCTCAAGCTCCGGCCCTCCAGCCCGTCGCACCCAGCCCCCGGTACTTCGCCTGCTCAAGCATCGCATCCATGATGACAAGCGCGAGCATGCACTCCGCGACCGGGACCACCCGTGGCGCGATGCAGGGGTCGTGCCTCCCCCCGACCGAGATCTCCCGCTCCGCCCCGGCCGTATCGACGGTCTGCTGGACCCGGCGTATCGAGGGCGTCGGCTTGACGGCGAGCCGGACGACGATCTCCTGCCCGGTGCTGATCCCGCCGAGGACGCCACCCGCGTGGTTGCTCGTAAACCCGGTTTCGCGAATGGGATCGTTCATCTCACTCCCGTAGAGCCGGGCGGCGGCGAACCCCTCACCTACCTCGACGCCCTTCACCGCGCCGATCCCCATCATCGCCCCGGCGATGGCAGCATCGAGCTTCCCGAATACCGGATCCCCGAGGCCCGCCGGACACCCGGCAGCCGTCACCTCGACGATCCCGCCCACGGAATCGCCGGCATCGTGGGCAGCACGGATCTCCTCTTCCATCGCTGCCGGCTCTGTCGCGCCGTGGACCTCGACGACCCTCCCCCGGACCGCGATGCCTTGGGGCTCAAGGCAACGGATTGCGACGGCGCCTGCCGCGACCCGTGCAAGGGTCTCGCGACCCGAACTCCGCCCGCCGCCCCGGTGGTCGCGGAGCCCGTACTTCGCCTGCCAGGTGTAGTCCGCGTGCCCCGGCCGGAAGACGTCCCGGAGCGCGTCGTAGTCCTCCGACCGGACGTCACGGTTGGCGACGACGAGCGCGATCGGGGCGCCGGTCGTCTTGTCCTCGAATGTCCCCGAGAGGATCTCCACCCGGTCGGCCTCCTGCCTCCCGGACTCAAGCGGGCTCTTCCCCGGCCGCCTCCGGTCGAGGTAAGGCTGGATATCCGCCTCCGTGAGGGCGACCCCCGGCGGGCAGCCGTCGACGACCACACCCACCGCCAACCCATGGCTCTCGCCGAACGTCGTGCACCTGAAGTTTCTCCCGAACGTATTCATGCAAGCATCTCCCGAACGAGTTCAGGCGTCACCGCGATCCCGGTGATCAGCCGGAACTGCTCCGCCGCCTGGTGGACGAACATCTCCGTGCCGGGTATCGTCTCGCACCCGGCCTCCCCTGCCGCCCTGATGAGGGGCGTTGCCGGCGGTGTGTAGACGAGGTCGAATACGGTCGTCTTCCGCTCGAGGTCGCAGGGGGTAAGCAGGCTCCGGGTATCGGGCTCCATCCCGACCGGGGTCGTGTGTACCACAACATCGGCGTCGCTCCCCTTGAACTCTTCCAGTGCCCCCCACCGGCACCTGAACCGGTCGGCGAGCGTCCTCGCTGCCTCCGGCCGTCGGGCAAGCACCGTCACGTCCATATCGAGCGAGAGGAGGGCGTAGACTGCCGCGGCCGCCGCACCCCCCGCGCCGAGGACCACCGCCCGGGCGCCCCGCCGGTGGGCGAGCGGGGCCCGCACGCCCACCCAGTCGGTGTTATGGCCGTACAGCCTTCCACCGCACCGCACCACGGTGTTCACCGCCCCGATCGCCGCTGCGTGCTCGTCGACCTCGTCGAGGTGGCGCATCACGTCAGTCTTGAACGGGATCGTGACCGATAAGCCCTTGAGCGGGAGGAGGGAGGCAAGGCGGACGATCGTCGCCGCGTCCGGCCACTCAAGAAGGGTGTAATGGTAGTGCATCCCGAAGTTTTCGAAGAGCCGGTTGTAGAGGAGCGGGCTCCTGCTGTGAGCGCACGGGTGGCCGGCGATGGCGCAGACCCGGAGGCCTGGGTCCCGTTCGAGCATATCCCGCAGGGCCACTAGCCCGAACCGCTCAAGGAGGGTGTCGCGGTCACGTCTCTCTCCGGGAGAGATGCCGTCCTCCCCGGCAATCTGCCGGAGGATCACCCCTGCGACCTCGCGGGGCGGGCGGGTGCCGGTATCGATGCAGGTATCGGCCGCACCGATGTATGCCTTCTTCCTTTGGGCGAGGAGCGTGCGCACCTCCTCGGCCGGCGAGAGGTCGGTCAGCCCCGGCCGGTTGCTCCCGGCGATCCGCTCAACGATTATCTCGGGCGCGGCCGAGAGGAGGTAGACCCTGCCGTGCCGCCGGAGGTCCGCGACGTTTGCCGGGTCCATGACCGCCCCCCCGCCGGTGCTGATCACGCCCTCCACATCCCAAAGCGACGCGATCACCTCCCGCTCGAGAGCGCGGAAGCCGGCCTCCCCGTGTTGCCGGAATATCTCCGGGATCGGCATCCCTACCAGTTGTTCCACCAGCGCATCGGTATCGAAGAACGGCAGCCCGAGGCTGTTCGCGAGGATGCGGCCGACCGATGTCTTTCCGGTCCCCCGGAATCCGGTGAGGGCGACCTTCACAGCAGGCCCTCCTTGTAGAGCGCCTCCCAGAAGCCGGGGAAGGACTTCTCCACGCATTCGGGGTCACGGATCGCCATACCCCCGACCGCGAGGCCGAGCACGGCAAACGCCATCGCCGTCCGGTGATCGTCGTGCGGGTCGACGGCGACGCCGTGGAGGGGCGCGGGGGTGATCGTGAGGGAGTTCTCCCCGACCTCGACTCCTGCCCCCATCCTCCGGAGGGTATCCGCCGTCACCCCGACGCGGTCGCTCTCCTTGTATTGCAGGTGCGCCGTCCCGGTGATCGTCGTCGGCGACGCTGCGACTGCCGCCACCGCCGCGAGCGTCTGGACGGTGTCGGGGGACGAGGACATATCGATCTCGATCCCGGCAAGGTCGTCCGCTCGCTCCACCGTCACCACGTCTCTCCCTGCGGTGACCCGGCACCCCATTGCCTCGAGGGCATCGAGGAACCGGCGGTCACCCTGGACCGACGCCGGGTTCAAGCCTGTGACCGTGGCCCGCCCCCCGCAGACGGCCGCGACCGCGAAGAGGTAGGAAGCCGATGAGTAATCGCCCTCGATCCGGTAAGCCCTCCCCTGGTAGGGGACGCCGCTCTCCACCCGGAACCAGTCGTAGCCCCGCCGATCGAGGCGGGCGCCGAACCGGAGCATCACGTCCGCGGTCACATCGAGGTAGGACCGCGAGGCCGGGGTTGCCGGGAGCGCGAGCTCCACATCGTTATCCGCGTAGGGCGCCGCCATCAGGATGGACGATATAAACTGGCTGCTTACGCTCCCGTCGATCTCTGCCTTCCCGCCGCGGAGCCTGCCGGAGATGCGGATGGGCGGGTAACCGGGCTCACCGGTGAACGTGACCTCCCCGCCGAGCGTGCGGAGCGCCCCGGCAAGGGGGCCGACCGGCCGTTCGAGCATCCTCGGGCTCCCCGTCAGCACCACCGGGTGCTGCGAGAGGAGCGCCGCCGAGGCGAGGAGCCGTAGCGTCGTCCCGGAGTTCCCGCAGTCGATGGTGACCTCTCTCGCCGCCGGGAAGGCGCCGCCGCACCCGGTGACGGCAATCTTCCCCGGCAGCCACTCGAGAGATACGCCGAGGGTATCGAGCCCCCGGGCGGTCAGTTCCGTATCGACAGCGCGCAGCGGCCCTTCGATACGCGTTTTTCCCGCGGCGAGCGCTCCTGCTATCAGCGCCCGGTGGGTGTAACTCTTGGAGGGCGGAGCCTCGAACATCGCATCGACCGGTCCGGTCTGCGATACCCTGACGATCATATACCCGGCACCTCCATGCGGGCGTAGCATCCGAGTTCCCTGACACTGGTCATGCTTTTGAGTTCCTCCCTTGCCTCCTGCAACCCTTCCGAGACCTCGAGGTCGATGAAGAAGACATACTTCCCGATGCCCCGCCGCGACGGCCGCGACTCGATCCGGGTCAGGTTGATCCCGCGCCGGGCGAAGACTCCGAGGATATCGGCGAGGAGGCCGACCCGGTCGGTATCAGGGTCCACGAGGAGGCTGCACTTCGTGCATCCCGCGGAAGCGCGGGGAACTGAGGATATCTCTACGAATCGGGTGGTGTTCTCCCTGCTGTTCTGGATATCCCGGACAACGACGGGAAGACCGTAGATCGTCGCCGCCATCTCCGGGACGACCGCACCGGCGTCCTCGTCTCTCTGCATTGCGACCGCGCTTGCGGCGTTGCTGCTCGTGTGCACGACCTCGACACCGAGGCGGTCGAGGATGATGGAGCACTGCTCGTGCGTCTGCGGGTGGGCGTAGATGACCGAGAGGCGTGTGGGCTCCCCGCGGGCCGCGAGGTGGTGCCGGACAGGCATGTAGGCCTCTCCGGTGATGGAGACGCCGAACTCCAGGAGCCCCTGGAGCGTCTCCCCCACGCCGCCGGCCTCCGAGTTCTCGATCGGCACGAGGCCAGTTGCCGCGCCGCTCGCCACACGCTCGATGATCGAGCGAATGGTCGGCAGGAGTTCGATATCGTCACCATAGAGTGCGGCGGCGAGTTCGTGGCTGAACGTCCCGGGCGGCCCGAGTGTTGCGACGGTCATCGGTTCACCACATGGTTGATGAGGTCGTCCGTCTCTGCCGTCGCGGCGCCGAGGTATGAGGCGTAGTAAGCAGCATTCTCTGTGAAGAACGCCTGGAATCGCTCGTCATCGCCGGACTCCACAATCGCGCGGAGCGTCCGGACCGCCTCCTCGAACTCGCTGAGCACCTCCGGGACGACCGGGTTCATCTGGAGGATGTCGCCGTAAAGCCCGGGGTCCTGGGCGAGGAGGCGCCCGACGAACCCCAGCTCGATCCGGTAGACGGGGCTCGTGAACGACAGGGTCTCTCCGACGTCGGTACCGGTCCGGCGGATGGCCTCCGCCTTTGCGAGCGTTATGAAGTGAGTGAGCCCCTGGATCACCGCCATCATCCGGTCGTGGGCCTCAGGCGTCGAGAGGGTGATCGCCGCCCCCTGGTCGCGGAAGATGGAGAGGAGGCCTTCGAGGGTCTCAGGCCCGCACCGGGCCGGCGTCGCGACGATTGTCTGGCCCCGGAGCGATGCGGCGCCCGGCCCGAACATCGGGTGGAGCCCGATCACCTCCGCGCGCGATTCGAGCATCGCACGGACCGGTTCGACCTTGAGGGACGTCAGGTCGCAGAAGACCTGCTCCTCCGACAATAACCCTGCGACCTCCCGGATCACCCCGACGGTGACGTGGATCGGCACCGAGACCATGACGAGGTCCGCCATCTCCGCGACGTCCCGGTTGGTGAGGGAGGTCTTCGTCCCTGAGACGATCACCTCCCAGCCGGCTTCCTCAAAGACTCCCGCAAAAAACCGCCCCATCTGCCCCGTGCCGCCGATGATACCTGCAAGCATCGCCGTCACTTCTCCAGGATCGTCTCGGCGACGGCGATGCCGAAGTGCCGCCCGCCCTCCGCGATGCTGCCGAGCACTCTGTCGCCTACCGCGAGGTTCGCAACCGATACGGCCGACCCGTCCTCTCGAACAAGCCGGATCGTCTCGGCATTCTGGAGGACCAGGCTCACGGTTGCGTCGCCGGCCTTCGCCTCGACGAGGAGGAGGGGGCGGCGCTCGATCTTCACCCGGCCGACGACCGCATCATGGGTCGCGCCGGTATGCTCCGCAACGAGCACCGTATCGCCTATCGCGAGGTCGGCGAGGTATGCCGTCTTCCCGTTGGGGAGGAGGATGTAGGCATGCACCGCCCCGGCGTTCACCCGGAACGGTCGCGGCGCCACGTAGGGGTTCTCCAGGGTCTCGGGGTGGACGAGCAGGAACGCCGAGGAGGTGTTGCCGACGAGCATCCCCTCCCCGTCGGTGAGGAGGGAGCAGGTGTCCACACAGACCCGGTCTCCCATTCCGACGGGGACGATCCGGGTCACCTCGAACGTCGTGAGGGGAACCGCTGCGCCGGCGCCGGCGACCGTCTCTGCAACTCGCCGGATCTCCGCCGGGTCGTCGGTCGAGAGGAGGATTCCTGCCGTCCCGCGCTCGAGGGCGGTCAGGGCGAGCGTCGCCTCATCCGCGTTCGTGACCGCGGCGATGATCCGGCTCGATTGCGCAACGAGGTTCTCGAGCGGTATGACCGTCCAGTCCCGTGTCCGGACGATGACAGGGCCCCGGGCCGCGAGCCGGAGCGCCTCCTCTTCGGTCGCCTTATCGACGATCTCGATCTCGAAGACGTCTTTTCCCGGGACGAGGTCGCCGTTCTCTGCGACGGTCGTCACTCGCCCGAGTTCCCGCACGTGCTCTGCGTCGTCCACCACCAGGGTGTCGGCACCGCTCTCGATCGCGGCGGTCGCAAGATTCTTCCTCCACGGCCTGATATCGACCCAGAACTGCTTCATCGCTCCGTCCCCAGTGCCTCGGCGGGGCTTACGCCCCCATGCACCACCCGCGCGATCGCGCCTATGAACCGGCCGGGGTCTTCGCGCTGGAAGGCGTTCCTCCCCATGCAGACACCCGCCGCGCCCGCCCCGATGGCGTCCCGGATGGTCGTAAGCGTCTCGAGGTCCCCACCCTTCTCGCCGCCGGCGATCATCACCGGCACCGAGCAGGCCGCGGTGATCCGGCGGAATGTCTCCGGGTCGCCGGTGTAGGTTGTCTTGATCAGGTCGGCCCCGAGCTCTTCGGCCACCCGGACACAGTGTCCGATCGCCTGCGGCGAGGTCGGGTCAATCCCCTTGCCGCGGGGGTAGATCATGATCAGGAGCGGTATCCCCCAGCGGTTGCAGTCCCGCACCACCGCGCCCGCCGACTCGATCATCCTTGATTCGTTCGGGGCGCCGAGGTTGATGTGGATCGAGACCGCATCGGCGCCGAGCGCGACCGCCTCCTCCACGGTGCAGACGAGCACCTTATCGTTCGGGTCCGGGTTCATCGATGTGCTTGCGGAGAGGTGCACGATGAGGCCGATATCCTTCCCGTGCTTCCGGTGTCCTCCCTTCACCATCCCCTTGTGAAGGACGATGGCGTTTGCTCCCCCTTCGCTCACCGCGTTGACGGTCTTGGTCATGTTGCAGAGCCCCTCGATCTGGCCCATCGTGAACCCGTGGTCCATCGGGATGATCACGGCGCGGCCGGTGTTTCTGTCCATTATCCGCTCGAGGCGGATCTCTTTGCCTATCATCTTCTCACGTCCTCAGAATCTCCATCGCTTCTTCTGCCGACCGCCCCTCGTGGACGATCACCGCCGCGGCACGGATCAAGCGGTCGGGTGCCGGGTGCTGGAAGGCGTTCCTCCCGATCGATATCCCGGCGGCTCCTCCTTCCATCGCGCCCTCGATGAGGTCGAGGATCGCGCGTTCGTCGGTCTTCGAGCCTCCTGCGACCACGACCGGCACCGGGCACCCTTGCGTCACCTCCCGGAACGAGTCCGCATCGCCGGTGTAGACGGTCTTGACGATATCAGCGCCGAGTTCAGCGGCCACCCGTGCGGAGAGTTTGACGCATTCAATGTCGTGCTCGTCCGCGACCTTCCTGCCCCTCGGGTACATCATCGCAAGGAGCGGCATCCCCCACTCCATGCACTCGACGGCGACCCGCCCGAGGTCTGTAAGCATCCGTGCCTCGGAGTCGGCCCCGACGTTGATATGCACCGAGACACCGTCGGCGCCCATCTTCAGGGCGTTCGTGACGGTATTCACGAGCACCTTCTCGTTCGGGTCCGGGCCGATGCTGGTGCTCGCCGAGAGGTGCATGATCAGGCCGACATCCCGTCCATGCCCACGGTGCCCGTGCAGTGCAAGCCCCACGTGACCGATCACCGCGTTCGCCCCCCCTTCGGCGATGAGGTCGATGGTCCTTCCGACGTCGACCAACCCCGGGATGGGGCCGAGCGTCACGCCGTGGTCGAGCGGCACGATGATGGTCCTGCCGGTATTTCGATCCATGATACGTTCCAGACGAATCTCTTTTCCTCTCATAATCAAGATCCTCCCGGATTTGAGCGATTACCGTCATCCCGGGAATGATTTAAAACGGGGTAAAATAGCGATAGAACGCTGCCGCTCCGAAATTACGGACATCGGCGATAAAAAACTGGCTGGTTGCTCCTGCGGGGGTGGTTACTTCGTTAGCCGAGGTAAAAACATTCACCGGCGAAAAAACATTCACCACGCATTAGGTATGTTGTTACGCGTGCAAGTATAAAAATATGCCGGATCTTCGTGCATGAAGAGAATCCGGGACGAACCGGTCCCCGGGGAAAAAATATGGAAGAGGGTCTTACTTCCGGCCCTTCTTGAACGATATAACGTCGCCGACGGTCATGGTCACCCGTCCCGGCCCGCCGACGGAGGTGCTGTCTTCGGCCGAGTCAATCAGCCTGATATCGAGAGCTTTCTCGAGTTTTCGCCGGACGTCGTCTTCAGGGATGAGGTCTCCCTTCTCTATCTTTTTGACGAGGAGCTCGCGCTCCCTGATTGCCTGTGCAAGGTCGAGCGTAGACCATTCTTTCCCTTCACGGGCGACCCGGATCCGGTCGGCGTAATCGCTGACGAGCTCGCCTTCCATCAGGTCGAAGACGTCCCGCGGCCTCCTCCGGGCCTGTGGAACGGCGACACCCGGTTTCGTCTGCGGGGCACCCCTTCGTCGCGGTTGCTGGACTTCTGTACCGTGTTTTGCGCATCGGAGGCAGACACAGAGTTCTGCACCTTCGATCTGGATGGTTTTCGACGGTCCTTGTATGGGAGCGCCGCATAGTTCACACTGCATAAGTCTCGCAAACAACTTTATATTCATTTTAACCTATATAATTATTCGAGGAGACCCATGGGAGATATCGTTCGGCAGGCGCCAGAGAAGGATACCGGTGAAGACATCTACCAGTATCTCCTGGAACGGATTACAAACCTCGAAAACCGAAACCTGGAGCTACGCGAGCAGTTCCGTCAGATGGAGTCCGAAAAACGATATATTGAGACCCAGAAGATCCGTTACGAGCGCGAGCTCAGAAAACTCAAGAGCGAGATCGAACAGCTCAGAAGCCCTCCTCTCGTGATCGGGACCGTTACCGACGTTATCGACAACAGCCGGGTGATTGTGCGCAGCAGCGCAGGGCCACGATTTTTAGTCCGTACGTCACAACTTATCGACCCCGATCTCCTCAAACCGGGTGTGAGATGCACGCTCAACCAGCAGTCCCTGGCGATAGTGGATGTGCTCCCAACAAGCTACGACGCGCAGATCTACGGTATGGAACTGGTCGAGTCCCCGGAGGAGACTTACGGGAAGATCGGCGGCCTCGAACCGCAGATAGAAGAGGTCAGGGAAGCTGTCGAGCTCCCCCTGACAAAGCCGCAACTCTTTGAGAAGGTCGGCATCTCCCCGCCGAAGGGCGTGCTGCTCTACGGCCCGCCCGGCACGGGAAAGACGCTCCTCGCCCGGGCGGTGGCCCACCAGACGAACGCACACTTCCTCCGCGTGGTGGGCTCGGAGCTGGTGCAGAAGTACATCGGCGAGGGGGCCCGCCTGGTCCGGGAGCTCTTCGACCTCGCGAAGCAGAAGTCGCCGTCAATCATCTTCATCGACGAGATCGATGCGATAGGTGCACACCGGAACGACTCGACGACCTCCGGGGACCGGGAGGTCCAGAGGACGCTGATGCAGCTCCTCGCGGAGATGGACGGTTTTGACAACCGCGGGGACGTCAAGATCATCGCCGCCACGAACCGGATCGATATCCTCGACCGCGCCCTCCTCCGCCCGGGCCGGTTCGACCGGATGATCGAGATACCGCTCCCCGACCACGCAGGAAGGCTTGCGATCCTGCAGATCCATACCCTGCACATGAACCTTGACAAGGACGTCAACCTCTCGGAGGTCTCCCGGCTCACCGAGGGGAAGAACGGCGCCGACCTCCGGGCAATATGTATGGAAGCGGGCATGTTCGCCATCAGGATGGAACGCGACGCCGTCAACAGCGACGACTTCATGAAGGCAATCGACAAACTCTCGGTGGACTTCGACCGCCACCACTTCCACACGACCTTCGGCGAGATGTTCGCCTGAAGGGCGTTTCCTTTTTTGCGCACGTCGTGTTGAATCCGATGAGGAGACACCCGGCAAAGTTTCTCTCAGAACTGGGGCTCATAATCGAGCGATACGCTCTGGCCGTCGCGATCAATCCCTCAGAGATGCAGTATCTCGCCTGATGCAATCCCTTTTTTCTGTTAAAGCGGCTGCCCTACGCGATACGAGTCCTGACGGGGCTGATGGTCCGACACCCGGGTGGCGCTATGGGTGAGCCGCACCCGTTTACAAACCGGGCAGCATGACGATCACGCCTTCCGGGCAGACGTGGGAACAGAGGCTGCACCCGTCGCACCGATCTCTCTCGATCGCGACGCGCTGGTCGACTATCGATACCGCATGGTATCCCCCGTCGCGGCAGGCCTTCACGCACCGGCCGCAGGATATGCACCGCTCGGGGAATCCTACGGCTGCAAACCGGTAAATGCTCCTCGATAAGGATGCATGTGTCCCGATGCGGGGGAGGGCGCGGCCCCTGAGTGCCCCGACTCCCGCAAACTGCTTCTCTGCAAGGTATCCCGACAGACCTCTATCCATCTCACGGACGATCCCTGCCCCTTCCCACATCACCGCCGTACATACCTGGACCGCCGACGCCCCGGCCGCTATGTACTCGGCAGCGTCCTGCCACCGGGAGATGCCGCCGATCCCCATGAGAGGGACCGGGAGCTCCCGGGCAATCTGCGAGATCACCTTTAGGCCGATCGGCTTCACCGCGGGCCCCGAGTACCCGCCGTAGGTGCTCGCCCCGGCAACCGAGGGGCGCGGTTCGAGCGTATCGAGGTCGATGCCCATGAGGCACTGGACCGTGTTGATGGCCGAGAGGATATCGGCCCCGGCGTCGACCGCGGCCGCGGCAACCGGCATGATATCCGTCACGTTGGGGGTGAGCTTGACGATCAGGGGAACCGCGGCGACCTTCCGCACCGCCCGGGTCACCTCGCGGACCAGGTCGGCGTGCTGCCCGATGGCCGCACCGACCCCCCGCTCCGGCATCCCGTGGGGACAGGAGACGTTCAGCTCGATCGCATCCGCCCCGGCGTCCTGCACGGTGCAGGCGAACTCCTGCCATTCTTCCGGATCGGGCGAGGCCATGATGCTCGCAACGAGGACCCTGTCCGGGTACTCCCTCCGAATGGCGGCGATCTCCCCGGACCAGTAGGACTCATCCTTCCTGCTTAAGAGTTCGATGTTCTCAAAGCCGAGGAGTCCAGAACTCTCGTCTTTCCAGGCTGCAAAACGGGGTGAAACATCCTGGATCTCCATCGCATCCGGGACGATGGTCTTCGTGACCGCACCCGCCCAGCCGAGCCGGAACGCGCGCCGGATCTGCTCGCCCGATGCGGTCGGCGGACCCGAGGCGAGCAGGAACGGGTTCTTGAGCGTAAGCGGACCTACGGTGGTTTCGAGGGAGAGATCGGGTACGGACATGGATTTTTCCTCATCTGAAGTGTGCTGGAGTTCCTTATGGACGTTATTATCCGGCAGGGTTCTTCCCCGTCCCATGTTCACCATTCGTCGCCACCTCGTAGAGCCCCGAAACAATAACGGGCTCATACGAAGTGGAGCCGGGCGATTTATCTTCCGGGGTTGAAGGGGCGGAGCGAGAAGACCCCGGCCTGAAGGCCGGGGATGAAAGCGGAGCCTCTTCGTCATATTCCCGACGAATTACCTGAAAATAGATATTATTATAAAGACACGTAATACTTGTATGCTTCAAGCCTACAAGTATCGGATGTATCCCAACCGGGAGCAGGTTGCATCCCTCCTGCAGCACATCCATGCCTGTCGGTTTGTGTATAACTCTTCTCTGGAACAAAAGATCCGGGCATACGAACAGGAAGGTCAAAAACTCTCCTGCTTTGACCTGAACACCCGCCTTCCCGCCTTCAAGGAAGAGCATCCGTGGCTCAAGGAGGTCAACTCTCAATCACTCCAGAGTGCCAACAAGAACCTCGACAATGCCTTCACCCGGTTCTTCCGCGAGAAGAAAGGGTTTCCCCGGTTCAAGTCAAAGAAGAATCCGGTACAGTCCTTTCAGGTACCCCAGCATTACACCGTGGATTTCGAGCGAGGTCAGATCAAACTCCCGAAAATCGGTGAGGCCAAGACAACTCTCCACCGGACATTCACCGGGAAGATGAAGTATGCAACGGTCTCGGTGACTTCGACCGGGAAATGGTTCATCAGTATCCTCGTCGATGACGGGAAACCCGAACCCGCACCGGTACCGTTTGCTCTGGATACGACGCTCGGGATTGATGTTGGCCTGGCCGATTTCGCCACCCTCTCGACCGGGGAGAAGGTTGAGAACCCCCGGTTCCTGAAAAACTCTCTCCAGCGCCTGAAGGTATTGCAGCAGCGAGTATCCCGGAAGGTAAAAGGATCGAAGAATCGGAAGAAGGCGATCCAGCAACTTGCCCGGTGCCACGAGAAGGTCGCCAACCAGCGGAACGAGTTCCTGCACAACCTCTCTAATCGAATCGTGAGCGAGAACCAAGCGATAGCAGTGGAATCGTTGAATGTCGCCGGTATGCAGAAGAACCATTGCCTTGCCCGGAGCATCTCCGATGCATCGTGGAGCACGTTCTTCACGATGCTGGAGTACAAGTGCCGGAAGTACGGCAAGACGCTCCTGAAGATCGGGAGGTTTGAACCATCATCAAAGATATGCAGCACCTGTGGATACCTCAAGCGGGATCTCACCCTTTCGCATAGAGAATGGGTGTGTCCTGACTGCGGCACTCACCACGACCGCGACATCAACGCGGCGATCAATATCAAAAAATTCGCTCTCCAAGATCAGAATCTTGTTGGAGTAGCAGGTGTGGAACGCACCGTCGAGCCTGTGGACTCGCTCCCGATGGGGAGGAGAATGAAGCAGGAAGCCCCGCCCGAGAGGCGCGGGGTAGTTCACACGCGGTTGAGGAAAAAACCTGCAGGGGCGGTAATGAGAAAGGGTATCGGAACGGGATACACACGCGCGCAGCACACCCGGACTTTTCACAGCTCTCTCACTCCCGGAGAAGTATACTCATCATCAATGCATGGCCGGGGACCCGGCCGTGAACGTCTCTCTCAGTCCCGAACGACGCTCCGGGGTTAGATCGCTCGCGAGGAGGCCGAAGACCAGGCGATCGTAATATCCGTCCCCGGCATGCCAGTATTGCCGCTGGGTACCCTCGAGAACAAAGCCGCATCTCTCCATCACCCGCCGCGATGCCATGTTACCTGCGACGGTATCGCCGTTCAGCCGGTAACCGTCGAGCGCGGTGAACGCGAAGAAGACCAGGAAGGTGCAGGCCAGGGTGCCGTAACCTCTTTTCCAGTAGGTATCGTCGAGTTGGTAACCGATCAGGAACGATCTCGGGCTGTAATCGACCGGCAGAAGTGCGCACTGCCCGACAAAGTCCCCGGTGCGCTTCATTCTTACCGTGAACAGATGGTGATCCGGCGTTCTTCCCTCCGCAAGCGCTGCCTGCATCTCCTCGATCAGGGGGAGGAAATAGGAGCGGGTGGCCTCTTCTGTGTTCGGCCCGAAGAACATCCACCTGCAGACCGACGCCTTCGCGAGCATCCGGGATATGTCGGGGAGGTCGTGCTCGGTACAGTAGGAGAACCTCAAATCCCCGCCGATCCAGCTCTGCTGCATGTATCAATCTTCGCCCTTTCCCTATATAGGAGGAGAGCGTTCTGCGATGAGGAGGGCATCCCGGCGGAAGAGCGGGAGCCCGAGCACCGATGGAATGCAAACGAATATCGTCTTTCCCGGAAAAGCGCCTTGGACGACTTCGCGAGTGTCGATACCCTCCTGAGGGGAACAGGCAATGAAATGTTTTAACATATCTCTCGAACTCGATCCCGAATTTGAAGATGCCTGGCCTGGTAAAAGTGTCGCACCCTACAATCCGGGACGGTATCAGGACGTGCTTCCATCCGTAGACAGGGCTCTTGAACTTAATCCGGAGTATGCTGTGGTCTGGTGGATGAAGGGGGAGGTTCTGTCAAGTCCGGGCAAACCTGATGAGGCCGATCATTGTTACGCCAGGGCTCAGGAGATAAATCCGCGTTTTTCCAGAACTTAGAGATCTGTTCAAACCCATTTCCAGGTCTTCACCTCTACCCTGCTGGGATTGGTGCTGGGCCCGGTTTGCCCCCGGGATCGGCCTTTTTCCTCGGCATGTCCCCCCCTGCAGTGGACCATGGTGGCTATTGCCTTTGGGGGAACGACTGGCCGAAGGGTGTGACTGCCGGGACGCGCGACGGTTCTAATGAACCGGAGCACGAGCATCGCAGGTGCGCAGTCCGGTGACGCACAATTCCTGCCGTCCCGCTCTACCCGGCCGGGTACTCGTCTTCGGCGCACCAGACCTCGAGCATCGTATCGTCGGGCTCCGTCCGGTCGGCATACGCCTCCGGCGTCGTGCCCTCGTCCATCCATATGGTATCCGCCATGTGGTCCCCGGAGATCCGGTAAAGGCAACGGTACCGCCACGGGTGAGCGGGTTTCACGTCCCGCTCGTAGATCTGCCGGGCAAGCCCTGACGAGTAGAAGGTTCCTTCCTCAGGCTCGAAGAGGACTTCCTCGACGTAGCGCTGGATATACCACCGGAGTTCGGAGACGAGGGCAAGCGCACTCCCGAGCGACGCGGTCCGGATGCGTATGCCGTAGACCAGCCGATCAGGCTGGTAAAAACGAAGAGCTCCCCTGCTGGTCTCGGACTTGAGCAGGGTGGCGTAGAGGTCAACCCCCTCCGGCTGAATGAGGAGGACGTTCATTGCATACCTGATGGGCCGGAGAGAGCGATAAGAGTTCCTGAATGCTGGGGGATGGACGAATCCCCATCAGAGATACATGCGGCTGTCGGGTATCGCCACCTCGCGCTTCACCTTCTTGATCGCCGCGAGGAAGTCTGCCTGGTCGACGGCATCGGCGTCCCGCCGGATCGCCAACATCCCGGCCTCGCGGCAGACCGCCTGCAGTTCCGCACCGGTGGTGTTCCCGGCGAGTTCCGCTATCCCGGGCAAGTCCACATTCCCGGCAAGCGTCATCTTCGCGGTGTGGATCTTCAGGATCTCGAGGCGTGCTCCGGCGTCGGGGAGCGGAACCGCGATGATCCGGTCGAACCGGCCCGGGCGGAGGAGGGCCGGGTCCAGCATATCGATGCGGTTCGTCGCCGCCATGATCCGGACGTTGCCGCGGTTCCCAAACCCGTCCATCTCGGCGAGCAGCTGCATCAGCGTTCTCTGGACCTCGGCGCTGCCGGAGGTCCCGTCATTGGTGCGCATGCTCCCGATCGCATCGATCTCGTCGATGAAGACGATCGCCGGAGCGCGTTCGCGGGCGAGGATAAAGAGTTCGCGCACGAGCTGCGCGCCCTCCCCGATGTATTTGTGGACGAGCTCGCTTCCGGACATCCTGATGAACCGTGCCTTCGACTGGCGCGCAACCGCCTTTGCGATGAGGGTCTTCCCGGTCCCCGGCGAGCCGTAGAGGAGGATGCCTTTCGGGGGCTCCACGCCTATGCGCTCGTAGATCTCGGGTTTCGTGAGCGGGTACTCGACCGCTTCCCTGACCTCCTCGATCTCCTCTTTCAGGCCGCCGACCTGCTCGAACGTCACGTTCGGCTGTTCGTCGAGTTCCATGACCCTGACCCTCGAATCGTAGATATTGCCGATCGTCTTGACGATGGAGAGCGTATTGTTCACCGCCACTTTCATCCCTGGTTTGAGGGTGCGGTGGAGTTTTTCGTTGACTACAGTGACATATTCCTGGTTGTTACCCTGCTGCCGGAGATACACTTCGCCGTTCTCAAGCACATCGACCACAGCGGCAACAAACAACGGCACCTTCTTGAGCTGGCTGTTCTCTTTTCTGAGTTGAAGGAGTTCCTTTTCGAGCAACTCATTTTTAAGTTTGTAATCCAGGATCTGTGCCTTTAAATCCTGAACCTGGAGGGCAAGCATATCGTGTTCGCTGCCAGGAGTGCTGCCAATGGTTTCGTCCATGTTACTCATATAGTTGGATCTCCAACCACATTATAATGTGGTGGCAGTGAAGATGCAGGGCAGAAGTATATCCAGGGGTGTTGCGAGCGGGGACCTCCTCGTCTCGTCCGAACCCATATCATTCCTCTCGGGTGTGGACCCCGAGACCGGTACCGTCGTCGAGTGCGAGCATCCGCTCGAGGGTCAGTCCATCGCCGGGCGCGTTCTGGCGTTCCCGTATGGAAAGGGATCGACGGTCGGATCCTACGTGATCTACGCGTTAAAGCAGAACGGTTGTGCTCCTGCGGCGATCATCAACACGGAAGCCGAGCCCATCATCGCGGTCGGGGCGATCATCGCGGGGATCCCGATGGTCGACCGCCTCCCGCCGGAGTTCTCCAGTCTCGCCCCCGGCATCCGGGTGACGGTGAACGGGGATACGGGCGAGGTCTCCTCGGACTGAGACCGCGTGAGGGCTGCTGTGGAGACCTATTACGAGATCCTAAACATCTCCCCCGACGCCGCACCCGACGAGATCCGGGCGGCGTACAGGAACCTTGCGAAACAGTATCACCCGGACGTCAACCCGGACCCGGGTGCGAGCGAGCGGTTCATCGCCATCCAGCAGGCATACGAGACACTGATCGACCCGGACGCCCGGGCGCGCTACGACCTCGCCCTCCGGGGAGGTGCCAGTTTTGCACCGCATGACCCGTTCCGCAGCCAGGCGGCCGGGGAGAACGGGCAGACGGCGTGGGCGCCGGGGTTCTCGTGGCGAGGGGAGGTGCCCGTGTCCGGAATCGGCAGGCTTGGCCTTGCCCTCCTTCTCTTCTTCGGGGGCATCCTGATCGCTCTCATGCTCGCGCTCTCGCTCCTCTTCCGCGTTGCCGCGGGCGGCAAGCGGCAGTAGTTCCCGCTCCCCGGAGGAGTCCCGGGGATACCCTGTCGCAGGTTCGGGAGAGTGAGGAGCCCCCGGCCTCCGGCTCCCGTATTCACGGAAACCTTATCTGGTGGAACCTCCCTCACCGGGTTATTGCGCAGGGTGATCACCCTGGGTGAGCGTGATCCGTATGGAGAAAGTGAAACGATACCGGTGCAAGTACTGCAACTACATCTACTCGCCGCTACGGGGCGAACCCCACCGGGGCGTTCCGGAAGGCACTGCGTTTGAGGATCTGCCGGAGGACTACGTATGCCCGGTCTGCGGTGCGACCGGCAAAGGGCCGATAGGAACATGGGGGTTCGAACCCTGGGAGCCGACGAGGTACGTCTGCAAGATCTGCGGCTACGTGTATGATAAAAACCGCGGGGAACCGCTCCGTGGCTACCCGAAAGGCACTGCATTTGAGAATCTGCCGGAAGACTACGTATGCCCGGTCTGCGGGATGGACCCAAGGATCACGAGTTTCCACGGGCCGGTCGGCAAGGCGCAGTTCGAGCCAATCCTGGATATCTGAGGCGGCCCGACCTGCCTCTCTCCCGGTTTTGTGCGAGCACCGCATACCTCCCGCGGCGACACCCATTTCTCGATGGCCGCGACAACAGTACGGGCAGGAGCTGATCCGTAGGACAAACCGGTCTTCTCAAATAGTGGCGAACGCACTATTTCTTAGCGAACACGCGGCCACCATAACATGGACGTGCCGTCGAGAGATGCATGGCGGGAAAAATACGACCATATAACGTGCAACGGCAGATGGTGTCGGATGGATTTCTTCGGTAATATTCTGGGTCAGGGGAAGAACGCGAACCCCTCGATAAAGCAGGGAACCGCTCAGTTTGAGGCCGGGAACTACAGTGAGGCAGTGAAGAGTTTCGAGAAGGCGCTCAAGATCGATCCGGAGAACGGCCCGGTCCGGCTCTCCATGGGTCAGGCGCTCGCCTGCCTCGGCCGGGACGACGAAGCCCTGGTCTGGCTGAGAAAGGCGCTTGAGTCGGCTCCGGGCGAGGCAGGGACACTGCGGGCACTTGGGCACGCCCTCGCCCGAACCGGCAACTATGAGGAGGCGGCAGGATGTTTTTCGAAGATCGTCGAGGGAAAACCCGCGGACACGGACGCCTCTTACTGGCAGGGGGAGATGCTTGAACGGCTCGGCCGGTATGCCGACGCGGCAGCAGCCTACAGGCGGGCGCTGGACGGAGACCCGGAGAATGTCGTCCTCCGTGAGATACTCGGGAGGATGCTCGAACGGGCCGGTGACTTCCGGGAAGCGGCGGCCACCTTCGAGAGGATCTTCAGGGCGAATCCTGACAGTACCGATGCGCTCGCAAAGAAAGGGGCTGCTCTCCTGTACCGGGGGGACTACCCCGATGCCGTCGAGACGTTCGGCCGGGTGCTCGATACGGAACCTCGCAACCTCGACGCACTCTACGGCAAAGCCCTGGCTTTCGAGCATCTCGGCCGGTTCAGGGACGCCGCCGGCTGCTATGGAGAGATCGTCGCCGTCAATCCGGGGAATATGCCTGCCTGGTATCACCGCGGTTCACTCCTCCTCAGGGCTGGAGACTATACCGGCGCGATGGAATGCTTTGATAAGGTCGCCCTCGCCGATCCGGATCATATCCCGGTCCGGTACTCCATGGGGCTGGTCTACGATACACTCGGCCGCTACGATCGGGCGGTCAAAAGTTTCGACCAGATCCTGAAGCACGATCAGGGTCAGGGCCAGGTGTGGTACGCCCGCGGCATGGCGCTCTTCCGCCTCGGCCAGTACGCCGAGGCGATCCGGTCGTTCGACCGGGTGCTCGAGAACCAGTCGATGACCGGGATGAAGTGGATCGGGAGCGGCACCGACCTTGCGCTCTTCGAGAGAGACGGGTCTGGGGGTCCCGGGAAGCAGAAGCCGTCGAGTATCGATACCCGAAACGAGATCATCCTGAACTGCCGGGGGGTTGCGCTGCTCAACCTCGGGCGCTATGCGGAGGCGCAGGAGAACTTCGAACAACTCCTCGAGGCCGACCCGGGAAACACCTCCGCGCTGCTCCAGAGCAGCATCGCACTCGTCCGTCTCGGCAGGTATGACGAGGCCAATCGTCGCCTTGATGTAATTCTTGCGAAAGAGCCGCATAACATCGCCGCCCGCTCGATGAAAGCGGACGTCCTCGAAGACCTCGGCAGGTACGACGATGCCCTGGCGTCTCTTGACCGGGTACGGGACACCGCTGGCGACGACCCGCACACCCTGCACCGGAAGGGGAATGCCCTGATGCACCTCTCACGGTATGCAGAGGCGGCGGAGACGTTTGATGTCCTTCTTGCGGCCAACCCCGGGGATACGGCAGCGGAGAAGAACCGGGGAGACGCACTCATGCACCTTGGCAGGTACGAGGAGGCGTTCGCCTGTTTTGACCGGGCGCTCCTCGGGGCCCCGGCCGATCGGGCTGCCCTCCTTGGCCGAATCACGGCGCTCGAACACCTGGGACAATACGAGAAGGCGCTCGAGTCCATCAACCGGGTGGCGGAGGCAGGTCCCGGGATACTTACACGGAAAGCCCGGATCCTCGAGGGTCTCGGGCGCTATGCGGAAGCCGCCGACTGCTACGAGACGCTCCTTGCAGCCAATCCGGATGCCGGGGGAGACCTGATGAACCTCGGGATCACCCTCGCGGCGCTCGGGCGGTACGAGGAGGCCGCCGAGCGGTTTGAGCAGGTCACCCTCGCCGACCCGGAAGACCTCTTTGCATGGCTTAACCGGGGCCGGGCCCTGGAGAGGATGGGGCAGTACGCGGATGCAGCGGAGTGTTATGCGAAAGTGACCGCCGGGCGGCCGGAAGATATCGGTGCCTTCTTTGCCCTCGCCGTCGCCCTCGCGCGGCTTGGCAGGCACCAGGAGGCGATCGAGTGCTGCGACCGGGTGCTCGCCTCCGACGCCTCGAATGCGGCGGTCACAAAGATCCGGGCGGATATGCTGGAGGCCGTCGGCAGGCACCAGGAGGCGGCCGAAGCGTACGAGCGTTACCTGAAGATCTCTCCCGACGACCGGGATGCGAGAATGGCGTTTGGGATGGCGCTTGAGCGGGACGGGAAGTTCGGCGACGCAATCAGACAGTATGCGCTGGTGCTCGAAGGCGATGAGCGCGACGCTGAGGCGTGGTACACCCTCGAGAGCGCCCTTGTGCATATGGGCCGGTATGACGAGGCGCTGGAGTGTTCCAACGGCATCATCGAAGCCAGCCCGGAGAACCGGGCTGCCTGGCAGCGGCGCGGGGAGATCTTCATGTGGCTCGGGCGTTACGTCGATGCGGTGGAATGTTTCGAGAAGGTGATCAGGGCCGATCCGGCGGATACCCTCACCCTGCGGAGACTCGGGGAGGCGCACGAGAAGGCCGGCAGGCACGAGGATGCGCTCGACGTCTATACGCGGGTGCTCGACCGGGAACCGGCCAGCATCGAGACCCTCCATGCCCGCTCATCGGCCCTCATCCATCTTGGCCGTTACGGGGAGGCGGTCAGGTCGATCGACAAGATCATCGTCATCCAGGCTGATAACCCCGCCGCTCTCTTTATGCGGGGAGCGGTGCTCGAAAAGGCGGGCAGGTACGATGACGCCCTGATGAGTTACAAGAAGGCAGTCGAGATCGACCCGAAGAACGCGGCTATCTGGAACGTCACCGGGATGCTCATGGATACGCTCGGACGACATGCCGATGCCGTCAGTGCGTTCGATACGGCGATCGGACTGGGCGGTGGGGACATTCACACCTGGCTCTGCAAGGGGCTCGCTCTCGGTCACCTGGGCAGACACGATCAGGCAGGCGCATGCTTCGATAAGGTCCTGGAGATGGACCCCCGGCATGCCCGGGCATGGTACCTGAAAGGAAGAGCGCTTGATCGACAGGGCAGGTTTGCAGAGGCAGTGGAATGCTTCGGCAAGGCGCTCGAGAGCGGGGGAGAATTATGAGGAGAAAGCAGGTGTATTCCGTCCTCCTGATCGCGTGCGCCTTGATCCTTGCCTCAGGCTGCGTTGCGAGCGACGGCGGGCAGGCGGTGGTGAAGCCCGGGGATACTGTGAGGGTCCACTACACCGGAACACTCGAGAACGGGACGGTCTTTGACAGTTCCGCCGGACGTGAGCCGCTCGAGTTTGTCGTCGGCAGCAATGCGGTGATCCCCGGGTTTGATGCGGGTGTCGTCGGGATGCAGGTCGGAGAGACGAAGACCATCCATGTTCCTGTCGACCAGGCCTACGGGCCGCACCGGGAGGAACTCGTCTTTGTCGCCGACCCGGCCGAGATCCCGGGGGGCGAGAACCTGACCGTCGGAGACCAGGTCGGGATAACCCTCTCAGGCGGGCAGGTGCTGCCCGGGAGGGTCGCCGGTGTATCTCCCGACGCGGTCACCATCGACGCGAACCACCACCTTGCAGGTGTTGACCTCACGTTCACCGTCACGCTCGTTGAGATCGGGTAAAAATCTACTCACTTTTTTCCTCGCCGGCGGCCAACGGCATGATGAGCACCTTGTCGACCCGGTAGCCGTCCATATCGAGGACTTCGAACTGGAGATTCTTCCAGGTGAACCTGTCTCCGGTCTTCGGTGTCCGCTCAAGATACATCATCACGAACCCGCCGAGCGTCTGGTAGTATCCGTGCCCTTCTCCGGGCAGGGTATCGGTGCCGATAAGGTCGTGGAGCTCGTCGACCGGGAGCATCCCATCGAGAAGCCACGACCCGTCTTCACGGCGAACCACCTGGCCCTCCGGCACCTCCCCGGTCGACGGGATGCCGCCGACGATCGACTCCATGATGTCGTGGATGGTGACCAGCCCCTGGATGCTCCCGTACTCGTCGGTGACAAGGGCTATCCGCGCTCTGGTTGTCTTGAACTCATCGAGAACCGAGAGCGCAGGAACGCTCTCGGGCACGAAGAGGGCGGGTTTGATAGCCTTCGTAAGGTCGGGCGTCTCGCCCGCGATCATCCGCGCCCAGAGGTCACGGACAGAGACGATGCCGAGCAGGTTGTCCAGGTGCTCGCGGAAGACCGGGAAGTAGATGTGCCCCGACGCCACCATCATCTGCCAGTTCTCTTCGAGGGAATCCTCCACGTCTACGGCCACGATGTCGGGACGCGGGGTCATCAGTACGCTGACCCGCCGGTCGGCGAGGCGGAAGACGCTCTCCACCATATCCTGTTCCGCCTCCTGGAACACGCCCGCCTGGGTGGCCTGACCGATCAGGACCCTGACATCCTCTTCAGTAACCTCCGGGCCCGAGGGCTTGCGCACCCCGAGCACCATAAGGATCGCCTCGGTCGAGGCGGTCAGCACCCGGACGAGCGGGGCGGCGGCCAGGGAGAGGAGCCGTATCGGGCGCGAGACCAACGATGCAATCCGTTCGGCGTTGTTCATCGCCACCCGCTTCGGCACCAGTTCGCCGATCACGAGCGTCAGGTAGGTGATGACGGCGACGACGATTACGACCGCAAGCGGACCGCTGTATGGGGCAACCAGTGGGATTCCGGTGAATACCTCCGCAAGAGGGCCCGCGAGCGTCGCCCCACCGAAAGCTCCGGAGAGGATCCCGATGACGGTGATCCCGACCTGAACGGTGGAGAGGAACTGTGTCGGGTCCTCGGCAAGGTTGAGGGCGGTCGCCGCCCCGGCATCGCCGTCCTCTGCCTTCTTCTGCAGGCGTGACTTTTTCGCAGAGATGAGCGCAAATTCTGTCATCGAGAAGAAGCCGTTTGCAAGTATCAGCAGGACGATGATCGCGATATCGGTAGCCAGGGGCATCGTATTACTCTCAATGGCAGAAGTCTTAAACTTGCGGGATTCGCGGAGGGGCAGATGAAGCCCTCGGGCACCGGGAACGACCCGGGTCGACCATGAGAAATGTTTATCATCGACGGGCCCGATTCTCACCGGGTGATGCACGATGGTCGAACTTGGCGAACTGGCACCGGACTTCTCGCTTCCCGACCAGAACGGAAACGAGATCCGCTCATCGGGCTTTTCGGGAAAGCGGGTTATCCTTTCATTTCACCCGCTGGCCTGGACCAGCATCTGTGCACGACAGATGCAGGCGCTGGAGACGAACCGGAAGGCGTTCGATGCCCTGGATGCTGTTGCCCTCGGCATCAGTGTGGACTCCGTCCCCTGCAAACGGGCGTGGGCGGAGAGTCTCGGCATCAAACAGACCCGGCTCCTTGCAGACTTCTGGCCTCACGGCGAGGTTGCGCAGATGTACGACGTCTTTGACGGCACGAAGGGCTATGCCCGGCGGGCAAACATCGTCATCGATGAGTTCCAGCGCGTCATATTCGTCGAGAAGTATCCGACGACGACGGTTCCCGATATGCAGGACGTCCTTGAGATCCTCCGCGCAGAGGAAGCGAGCAGGCGGGAAGAAGAGCAGGTGCCGAAGTTTTAACCCTTTTTCCGACGCTCCGACGAGGGTTCTCGGGGAGTACGGGCCGGGGAAGGCGGCCCCGCTCATCCTGCACCCCGAAGGAGACTGCCTGCCAGCGTGACCAGCAGGACGGCAGGAACCCCGTAGCGGATGAGCGCCATATACACTCTCTGCCGCCATCCGCACCCGCCGATCTCCGCACAGATCCGGATGCGGTTCATGAACCACCCGCCGACGATGGCGACAATCAGTGCTGCGGCGATGAGGCCGATCGTCCCGAAGACATAATCGGCGAGGTCGAGGAACGGCATCCCGAAGACTGAGAACTTCAGGGCGGTGTAACTGAGGGCGGACGGCAGGCCGAGGAGCATGATTGCGGCAACGACAAGGAGCGTCGCACGCCTTCTCGGGCAGTCGTAAGAGTCCATCAGCGCCGCCACGGGAACCTCGAGCATGGAGACCGCGGAGGTGAGGGCTGCGGCAAAGAGCATGAGGAAGAAGAGCGCTCCGAGCATCATACCGAACTGGATCCGGATAAAAGCGGAGGGGAGGGTCACGAACGCGAGGTTCACCCCGGCCGCGGGGTCGAGGCCCGAGGTGAAGACGAGGGGAAAGATTATGAGCCCGGCAAGGATCGCGATCAGCGTATCGGCGGCGGCGATGATGATGCCGCTCCGAAAGAGGCTCTCTTTGCGGAGATAACTCCCGAAGGTGAGCAGGATCCCCATGCCCACGGAGAGCGAGAAGAAGGCCTGCCCGAACGCTGCGATCCAGACGCCGGGGTCAGTCAGGTTTGAGGTGTCCGGAGCGAGGTAGAACCCGATCCCCTCGACCGCCCCGGGCTGGGTGAGGGAGAAGGCCACGAGGAAGAGGAGGATCGCGATGAGGACCGGGATGAGGTACCGGGAGGCCCTCTCGATTCCCTTCCGGACCCCGGAGCGCACGGTCACGAAGACGGTGAGCCCTGAGAGGAGGAAGAAGATGAGCGGGAGATAGGAATCGGTGAACATATCGAACGCCATCGGCTGCCCGATGATAAAGGAGAGCGCGTACGCGAGTACCCAGCCCGTTATAACCAGGTAGTAGCCGAGGATCAGGCTGACGACGGCGACGATGATGAGGCCTGCAAACGTAAAACGCCGGTGTATCGACTGGAAGGCGGAGACCACCGACTTCCCCGTGGAGCGGCCGATGGCGAGTTCGAGCATCATCAAGGGAACGCCGAAGAGGAGAACGGAGATCACGTACGGGACCAGGAACGCTCCGCCCCCGTTGACACCCACGATGTAGGGAAACCGCCAGATGTTGCCTATCCCTACGGCCGAGCCGATGCTTGCGAGAATGAATCCCAGGGTTGACGACCACTGCTCTCTATCCTGAACCATCTCAAACCGGCCTCCGATCGTTAGATGGTGGCCCCGCCATTATAAATTGCGTGCCCGGTCGGCCGAACTGTCCTCCTCCCCATGCTGCCGGCAGCCTGTGCCGACTTCTGCGACCGGTGCGCTTTAGTACCGGTGCCTCATATACACCAGCGTTTGGAGGCAGCATGAGCGCCGGTTCCCGAAGCGATCCCGAAGGAGGTGGAGGAGGTTGAGCGGCCGGTATCCTTTCCTTGTCTCGATTCCCCACGGGGGCGTCTCTGTTCCGCCCGAGGTCCGGAGTCTCGTTAACCTCTCGCGAGAGGAGATCATCTTCAACAGCGATCCCCATACGCGCCTCCTGTACGGGTTCGATAATGCGGTGGAGACGCTGATTGACTTCGATCTCTCGCGGATCTTCGTCGACACCAACCGGGCGCCCTACGATTACCCTCCACGGGTCCAGGACGGTGTGGTCAAGGTCATCACGCAGGACGGGACCCCGGTATTCCGGAAGGGCCGGGTGCCCGGGAGGGAGTTGATCGGGCTCCTCCTGCAGAACTACTACCACCCGTTCCATGGACGGCTGGCCCGGGCCCTCGATACCCTTCCGATCAGGATCGCCTTCGACTGCCACAGCATGCTGCCGCGTTCCCCCCCGGTCCGGATGGACGTCGGACGAGAACGCCCGCTCTTTTGCCTGAGTAACCGGGGCGACCGATACGGGAATCCCCTGAAGAAAGGCGCCCTCGTGACCTGCCCGCCGGAGTGGCTCCAGGCGCTTGCCCGGTCGTTCCAGGCAGAGTTCGACGGCGAAGGAAGGGTTGCGATGAACGACCCCTTCCGGGGCGGGTTCATATCGGTGGCGCACTACCGGCGGACGCGGATCCCCTGGGTCCAGGTCGAGATCAACCGCGGCCTCTACGAAACAGAAGATCGCGAGGTCGACGAGGCACGGCTTGCCGGGCTCCGGGAGCGGATCTTCGCCGCGTTCACCGGCTTCTGGGACGAGGTTTCAAGGTAAGAACCACCACCGGATCGGGCTGTGTTGCCCGATTTTCGGGGGTCGAAGAGACTATGCCGGTAGAGCACCCACTTATATAGTGATGGACCGAACGCACCTGATCCTGCAGCGTTACTTCGGGCATACGGCATTCAAGCCCTACCAGCAGGAGATCATCCGGGACATCCTGGACGGGCGCGACGCTCTCGCCGTACTTGCGACCGGGGGCGGTAAGTCGCTCTGCTACCAGGTCCCGGCGCTCATCGGCGACGGCGTTGCGCTGGTGATCTCGCCTCTCATCGCCCTGATGAAGGACCAGGTCGACGATCTGCAGGCACGCGGGATCGGCGCCGAAGCGCTGAACTCTTCCGGCTCCTACACAACGACACGCCGGGTCCTTGCGGACCTCGAGGAGAACCTGGTCCAGATCCTCTACGTCTCGCCGGAGAAGGCGGTCAGCGACGACTTCCTCAACCTCGCGGCATCCCTCCCTGTCACGCTGATTGCGGTCGACGAGGCGCACTGCATATCGATGTGGGGGCACCAGTTCCGCCCGGAGTACCGTTCGCTCGCGGTCCTCAAGGAACGGTTCCCGGGTGTGCCGATGGTCGCCCTGACGGCGACCGCGACCCCGGACGTCCGCGAGGACATCGCACGGCAGCTCAACCTCAACGACCCTTCGGTCTACGTCGGGAGTTTCAACCGGGAGAACCTCCGGTATGCCGTCGTCCCGAAGGGAGAGGACGCATACGAACAACTTCGCACCTACCTGCGGGGCAGGAGGACCGACGCCGGGATCGTCTACACCGCGACGAGGGAGGGAGCCGAGACGCTCGCTGCCCGGCTCCGGGCCGACGGTCTTCCGGCGCTCTCTTACCATGCCGGGATGACGGCGGCCGCCCGGGAAAAGACCCAGGACCGGTTCATCGGCGGGAAGGTCGGGATCGTCTGCGCGACGAGCGCGTTCGGCATGGGCATCGATAAGCCGGATGTGCGGTTCGTCGTCCACTACGATATGCCAAAGACGCTCGAGGCCTACTACCAGGAGAGCGGCCGGGCCGGGAGGGATGGCGGTGCGAGTGATTGCATCCTCTTCTACCACGACGACGACGCAAAACGCCTTCGTTCCTTCATCGACCGCGACCTCCCGTCCGAGTTCCAGCGCGAGGTCGCACGCTCGAAACTCCAGAGGATGGTGGACTACTGCACCACGACGGGGTGCCGGCGGGAGCGGCTCCTCGCCTACTTCGGGGAACGCTACGACGCTCTTCCCTGCGGCGGATGCGACGCCTGCCCCCCGGACCGGCCGGCCGAAAAGTCCCGGCGGCGATCGACGCGCCGGAAGTCCGGTGCCGTTCGCCCGGCGGCCGGCTGAACCGTTCGGGACTGCCGCCGCTCCCCTCCCCCTCCGGGGAAACACCTATTACGCATACGGTAAAAGGGGCCCCGGCGAGTTGTCATGGCGAAGAAGTTATACCGCTCACGAAACGACCGGTGGATCGCCGGGGTATGCGGCGGCATCGGAGAATACCTTGAGATTGACCCGAATGTCATCCGGGTGATCTGGGCAATCGTCACCGCGCTCACGGGATTCCTGCCCGGGATTGCCATCTACATCCTGCTCTGGATCATCCTGCCCCAGCGCGGGACGATGCGCCCGGTTGAGGGGAGTGTTGAGGTGTGAAGGGGAGGGTCCGCCTGCAGGGCAGGAGTATGAGAAGGCCGAAGGCCCTCGAGGGGGCATGCCCCCCTCCCCTGTCTCTACCTTGTATCTTCAGTGTTCAGGTTCAAAGTCAACAGATTGTCATACCTCTGTGACCCCACCCCGCCCGCGCTTCGCGCTCCTCCCCCGCCCCAGGGGGCGGGGGCAGTGCGTGGCGATAGCAGGTGGCAATCGGTGTATGGGTGGAGTGACAGACTGGAATTTAATAGTCCCCGCAAGTAGGCAAGTGACCACAGAGAATTTGAACACCTCGTGAACCGGGGCGAAGGGACACACAGATCACCTGAACTCCTACATTCTGAACAGGCTAACCGGCACGCACGGCCAACCGCCTCCCGCGAAAAGAAATGAGTGCAGCCACATCCTCGCACCTAACACAGTGCTCAAACTCGCCGCTACGCTTGCACCAAAGGCCTTCGGCCTTCTCAAGCTCACTATGCTCGCACTCCTCACGGTCCAGCGTACCGGGCCTTCGCGCACCCAATTGGTTTCATTCATCAGCGGCAGGTGACTGCAACCCCCACTGTCAGAGCGCCTTTCCCGTCTGTTTTTCGATGGGCCAGCCCCCTACCGCGTTTCCCCGCCCTGCAGTTTCCGGATCGTATCCCGCAGCGCTATCGCCCGCTCGAACTCAAGGCGTTCCGCCGCCTCCTGCATCTCGGTCTCGAGCTCGATGATAAGGTTCGGGATCTCCGACTTCGGGACGTGCTTGACGTCGGTGATATCGATCTCTTTCTCCCGGATCGGCTTTGTGATCGTCTGCGGCGTGATGCCGTGCAGGGCATTATACTCCATCTGCATCGCGCGCCTCCGCCCGGTCTCGGCCATCGCCTTCTTGATCGAGTCGGTCATGGTGTCAGCGTAGAGCACCACCTTCGCGTTCACGTTCCGGGCGGCCCGGCCGATCGTCTGGACCAGACTTCTCGCGTCGCGGAGGAACCCTTCCTTATCGGCGTCGAGGATTCCCACGAGCCCGACCTCGGGGATGTCGAGCCCCTCGCGGAGGAGGTTGATCCCCACGAGGACGTCGTACTTCCCGAGCCGGAGCTGCCGGATGATCTCGGTCCGCTCGATGGTCTTGATCTCGGAGTGGAGGTAGCGAGTCTTGATTCCCTGTTCGGCCAGGTACTCCGAGAGTTCCTCGGCGAGCCTCTTCGTGAGGGTCGTCAGGAGTATACGGTCGCCGCGTTCGATCGTGGCACGGATCTCGGCGATGACATCCGGGATCTGCCCCTCGATCGGCCGGACCTCGACCGCCGGGTCGACGAGCCCCGTCGGCCGGATGATCTGCTCCGCGACGCTTGAGCGCTCCAGCTCGTAATCCCCCGGGGTCGCCGAGACGAAGATGACGTTTCGCATGTAGCCCGAGAACTCGTCGAACTTCAGCGGCCGGTTGTCGAAGGCCGACGGGAGCCGGAACCCGTAGTCCACGAGGGACTTCTTCCGCGAGTAGTCGCCGTGGTACATCCCGCGGACCTGGGGCAGGGTCTGGTGGCTCTCGTCAATCACCATCATGAAGTCCTCCGGGAAGTAGTCCAGCAGGCAGTAGGGCTGCTCCCCGGCTTTTCGCCCATCAAAGTGGCGGGAGTAGTTCTCGATCCCCTTGCAGGTCCCGGTCTCCCGGATCATATCGATGTCGTAAAGGGTCCGCTGGCGCAGGCGGTGCGCCTCGAGCATGCCGAGGTTCGGGAGCCACTCCTCAAGTTCCTCCTGTATCGAGACGATCGCCCGTTCCTTCTCCTCCTCCGGGGCGACGAAGTGGCGGGCCGGATAGACGAAGAAGTAATCCATCGTCTCGAGCCGCTGGCCGGAGGTTTTGTCGATCTCGCTGATCCGGTCCACCTCGTCCCCGAAGAGTTCGATACGGATGATGTTGTTGAAGTAGCCGGGGACGATATCGATCGTGTCGCCCTTCACCCGGAACCGGCCCGGCGCGAGTTCGATGTCGTTGCGTTCGAACTGAATCTCGATGAGCCTCCGGATGATGTCGTCTCGCCGCATCCGGTCCCTGACCTTTACCTCAAATCCCATTCCCTGGAAGTTCGCGGGGTTGCCGAGGCCGTAGATGCAGGAGACCGAGGCGACGATGATGGTGTCGGGGCGCGAGAGGAGCGATGCGGTCGCCGCAAGCCGCATCTGCTCGATCTTGGGGTTGATCTGGGCGTCTTTCTCGATGTAGAGGTCGCGTTTTGCGATGTATGACTCGGGCTGGTAGTAGTCGTAGTAGGAGACGAAGTACTCCACCCGGTTCTCCGGGAAGAACGACTTGAACTCGTTGTAGAGCTGGGCAGCAAGCGTCTTGTTGTGGGCGACGACGAGGGTGGGTTTCCGGACCGCCTCGACTACGTTTGCTATCGTGAACGTCTTCCCCGACCCCGTGACCCCGAGGAGGGTCTGGAACCGCTCGCCGCGGGCGAGCCCGCCGGTGAGTTTCCGTATCGCGTCGGGCTGCGATCCGGTAGGCTTAAAATCTGCTTTCAAGTGAAATGCCGTCATGGTGCCACTGTCTTCTTCCTGAGCGTTCTGTGATACGTGATCGCGAACCGGTGCGCCTCGTCGCGGATCTCCTGGAGGAAGAGCGACGCCTTCTCGTGCCTCTCAAGGGGCAGGGGGTGGGAGAAGCCCGGCACGAAGACCTCCTCCTCGCGCTTTGCAATGGCCGCGATCGGGACCTTGATCCCGAGGTCCCTGAGCACCGCGGTTGCCGCCGCAAGCTGCCCTTTCCCGCCGTCCACGAGGATCAGGTCGGGGAATTCGCCGCCCTCCTTCTGCAGGCGCGAGTAGCGGCGCCGGACCACCTCGGCGATGGCGGCGAAGTCATCGACCCCCTCGACCGTCCGTATCCGGAACCGCCGGTAGTTCCGCCTGTCGGGTTTCCCCCAGAGGAACCGGACCATCGAGCCCACCATCGCCGTCCCGGAGAGGTGGGATATGTCGAAGCACTCGATCGCGACCGGGAGATCCGGGAGGTGCAGGCGGCGCTTCAGTTCGTCCAGTTTGATCCGGTCCCCAAAGAACCCGATCTCGACGTTCTTCCTGACCAGGTCGAGGAGGTTCTTCTTCTCGCCCCGCTGCGGCACGACCACCCGGACCTTGCCGCCCCGGAGGTGGGAGAGGTAGCCGGCAACCGCGTCGTCGACCGGCTCCGGGAGGATCACCTCCTCCGGGGGCTCGTTCTGGGCGTAGTAGCGGGCGAGGAACTCCTCGAGGAACCCCTCCGTCTCGTCGAAGGTGTACTCATGCTTCCCGGCAAGCGTTCCCCGGTCGACGTTGAAGAGCATCAGAAAGACGGTTCCCTCGCTCACGATATAGTTGACGATATCCTCGTTGTAGGTCTTCTGCCGGTCGACGTGCTGCCGCTCCCGAAGCCCTTCGAGGGCCGCAACCTGGTCGCGGAGCTCCATCGCCCGCTCGTACTCCTGCCGTTCCGCGTGCGCCGCCATCTCCTCTCTGAGCGTCCGGATGAGCCCGGCGATATCCCCTTTCAGGACCGCCTCGGCCCTCCGGACCCGCTCGCGGTAGTCGTCCTCGGTTATCCTCCCGCTGCAGGGGGCGCTGCACGAGCCGATGTGTGCACGGAGGCACGGCCGCCGGGGGAGGCGCCGGCATGACCGGAGGCCAAAGAGTGATTTTAAGAGGCGAAGTAGGTCTTCACGCTCCCGTGCGGAGACGAACGGCCCGTAGTAGCGGCCGTTACCATCGGGCTGACGGGCAGTGTGGATCCGGGGGTAGGGCTCGTCGGTGACGTGGATGTAGGCGTATCTCTTCGCGTCTTTGAGGTCGATGTTGTACTTCGGCTGGTGCTTCTTGATCAGGGTGTTCTCGAGGATGAACGCCTCGACCTCGGTATCGGTGACGATGAAGTCGATCCCGGCGATCGCGGCGACGAGCCGTCTGGTCTTCGGGTCGAGGTCGTGCCGGGAGAAGTAACTTGATACGCGCCGCTTGAGGTTCTTTGCCTTCCCGACGTAGATGATGGTGCCCTCGTCGTCGGAGAAGAGGTAGCACCCGGGCTCGGTTGGAAGTTTCTGGGGATCGATCATGGTGTTTTAAGGATCTCTTTTAAGAACGCGCCTGTGTGGCTCCCCTCCACCGCAGCGACCTCCTCGGGGGTTCCGGCCGCGACGACCTCACCGCCGGCGTCCCCGCCCTCCGGACCAAGGTCGATGACGTAGTCGGCGGACTTGATCACGTCCAGATTATGCTCGATCACGACCATCGTGTTTCCCCGGGCCACCAGGTCGTCGAGGACGGCGATCAGGTTCTTCACGTCGTGGAAGTGCAGCCCGGTCGTCGGTTCGTCGAGGAGGTAGATTGTCTTCCCTGTGGCCCGCTTTGCGAGTTCCCGGGTCAGCTTGATCCGCTGCGCCTCGCCGCCCGAGAGGGTGGTGGAACTCTGGCCGAGTTTGATGTAGCCGAGTCCCACTCTTGAAAGCGTATCGAGTTTATTCTTGATGGACGGGAAGTGCTCAAAGTGGTCAATCGCCTCCTCAACGCTCATCTCGAGAACATCGGCGATGGACTTGCCCCGGTACTTCACCTCGAGGGTCTCGCGGTTGTAGCGCGCCCCCTTGCACTCCTCGCACTCGACGTAGACGTCGGGGAGGAAGTTCATCTCGATCTTGATGAGCCCGTCACCCTGGCAGGCCTCGCACCGTCCGCCTTTGACGTTGAACGAGAACCGGCCGGGCTTGTAGCCCCGGACCTTCGCCTCCTTGGTCCCGGCAAAGACCTTCCGGATCTCGTCGAAGACCTTGGTGTAGGTCGCCGGGTTCGAGCGCGGCGTCCGCCCGATGGGGCTCTGGTCGATGACGATCACCTTGTCGATCTCGTCGTCGAACGTGAGGCTGTCGTGCTTTCCCGGTGGCTCCCGTGAGTTGTGGAGTTTCTGCATCAGCGCCCGATAAAGCGTCTCGTAGATGAGTGTGGACTTCCCCGACCCCGAGACCCCGGTGACGACCGTCAGGACGCCGATGGGGACATTCGCGTCGATGCCTTTCAGGTTGTTCTCCCGGCAGCCCGCAAGGCGGATGAACCGATCGCTCCTCCGGCGATCGGGGGGGACCTCGATCCTGAGGTCGCCGGAGAGATAACGGCCCGTGAGCGAGGCCGGGTTTGCCGAGACAGCATCCGGAGGGCCTTGTGCAACGATATCGCCGCCGTGGAGCCCGGCCCCCGGTCCCATGTCGACGACCCAGTCGGCGCTCCGGATTGTCTCTTCATCGTGCTCCACCACGACGAGAGTGTTCCCCAGGTCGCGGAGATGCTGCAGGGTCTCGAGCAGTTTCCGGTTGTCCCGCTGGTGCAGCCCGATGGACGGCTCGTCGAGGACGTAGAGCACACCCGTCAGGTTCGACCCGATCTGTGTTGCAAGGCGTATCCTCTGTGCTTCCCCGCCCGAGAGGCTGCCTGCGCTCCGCGAGAGGGTCAGGTAGCCGACGCCGACCTGTTTCAGGAACTCGAGCCGGGCGATGATCTCCTTTAGGACCTGTTTTGCGATCTCGCGCTCGCTCTCGGTGAGGTCCAGGGTCCGGAAGAATGAGAGTGCCCCCGTGATGGAGAGGTCGGTGACCTCGACGATGGACTTCCCGGCAACCTTCACGGCAAGGACCTTATCTTTGAGCCTCTTGCCCCCGCACTTCGGGCAGGGAAGGACCCGCATGAACTTCTCGAGTTCGCGGCGGCGGTACTCCGACTGGGTCTGGCGGTAGAGCCGCTCGGTCTGTGGGACGAGACCCTCCCACGTCCCGGAACGCGACCACGCGTCCCCGTTCTTCATCTTCATCGAGAGGCGAAGGTGCTCCGGCGAGCCGAACATCAGCGCCGTATACTGCTGCTCGGTGAGGTCCTTGATCGGCGTTAAGACCGAAAACCCGAAGTGTTTTGCGACACCGCTGAGGTACTGGTTCCGGTAACCGTCAAGGAAGTTCCGGTAGAGCATGACGGCACCTTCGGCGATGGACTTGTTCCTGTCGGGGATGATCAGGTCGGGGTCGAATTCCATCTTGATTCCGAGACCGTTGCACTCATCACACGCGCCAAACGGGCTGTTGAAGGAGAACATCCGGGGCTGGAGTTCCTCAAACGCAATCCCGCAGATCGGGCAGGCCATGAGCGATGAGCAGGTCTCTTCCCGGCCATCCTCGTCGACGGCGATGACGAGCCCTTCGGACTTTGCAAGGGCGTTTTCGATCGCTTCGACGAGCCGGGACCGCTCGTCTACGGAGAGTCGGTCGATGACCACATCGATGTCGTGCTTCCGGTAGCGATCGAGGGCGATCTCCTCGTCGGTCCGGCGAATCTCGCCGTTGACCCGTACCCGGGTGTAGCCTTCCCGGTCGAGGTCCTTGAAGACCTGCTGGTAGGTCCCCTTCTTCTGCCGGACGACCGGGGCGAGGATGGTAACCGTCCCGGCCATCACCTCGGCGATATGATCGGCGATCTTCTCCGGCGACTGGGCCTCGATGGGGATCTGGTGCTCCGGGCAGAACGGTTTTCCTATCCGGGCAAAGAGGAGCCGAAGGTAGTCGTAGATCTCGGTGACGGTGCCGACGGTGCTCCGGGGATTTTTTGACGTCGTCTTCTGCTCGATGGAGATGGCAGGCGAGAGCCCGTCGATGCTGTCGACGTCCGGCTTCTGCATCAGCCCGAGGAACTGCCGTGCATAAGCGGAGAGCGACTCCACGTAACGCCGCTGCCCTTCGGCATAGATGGTGTCGAAGGCAAGCGTGGATTTCCCCGATCCGGAGACGCCGGTGAGGACGATAAGCCGGTCGCGCGGGAGTTCGACGGTGATATTGTTGAGGTTGTGCTCCCGTGCCCCCTTGATGACGATTTTCTTCATTTTTGTATGCAGATCTCTTTGTCCTGATACTTCATAGCCGTTTGCGATCCAAATCTTTAAATAAAAATTCCGACGAAAGGCTCGGGTGCAGACGGGCCTGGAGGGGCCGTTGGGGCCCGGGCGTGGGTGGCGAACGTATCGCGGCACGGACCCCCACCCCCGCAGATCACCGGTTCGCATCATCCCTGTGGGCGAGAAGACCCCCCTCCGGCTCCCGGGACGCTGAGAGACCCGTTCGGTCGAAGGGTGGGAATAACGAGTATGCGCTCGTCAGGCGGCCCGGTGCGAAAAAAAGGATATTCAGGATCATGGGCCGAGGAGCCCCCCGACTTGAGTCGGGGGAGGAATCGGTGCAACACGCCGGTCACGGACCCGGGTCTGCACACGGGCCCGCGAACCGATCCGGTTCCTGCTCTTCCCCGGGGCTCACCGCTCCCAGTAAGGCGTATACCCGTAGTGACTGTACATGCCGGTGAGCCACTCGCGCTGGGCGGTCGTTGGCCAGTTGTCCTTATCAAACCCGGGTGCGTTCTCCAGCCGCTCTTTGGACACGTCCAGAACGAAGACGTCGTCAGCCCCGTTGTACTGAAGCGCCTCCCAGGGGACGGCAAAGAGCTTATCGCCGAGCCCCATGATACCCCCGAACGAGAGGGCGGCGTAGGCGATGCAGCCTTCGCTGATATCGATCACGACATCCTTGATACTCCCGAGGTCTTCACCCCGCGGATTCCGAACCGAGTAATCCGCAAGATCTCTCCCTCGTACAATACTTCGTCTCTCCACCGTTGTGGTAGCCCCTTTCATCTACATCACATCTCCAGAATCCGTGGGACAGAGGTTCCCACTCCAACGGAGTCGATACGGGCCGGGGAGTATTTAATTTTTGTGATAATATAATAATCAGAACATATTGTGGGAAAAAGCCGTTCTCCGTGCGACAGCGGAGCGCAGTACCCCCGGCTTCCTCTGTCACAGGCAACAGGGAGCATCGCAGCCATAACCTTCCCCGACCGGCGAGCAACGACCTCTTCGACCGACCGCTACTAGTCCTGCCGGAGGTTCCCACGCATAACCGCACCGGCAGCCCCACCGGCGGCCCCGAAGAGAGGGAACAATAATCCCAGCGCGACCGTTGCCATCCCCGCGAGCCCGGCGACGAACCCCGTGCCGGAAGAAGCAGTCCAGAGTAGTGGGATAGAAAAGAGACCGGTCCCGAAGAGCGCCGTGACAAGCCCGGCCTCGAGACCGTCCTCCGGCCTGCTGCCGGCAGCGTACCCCGCGATAACGCCGCCGACGAGCGGAGAAACTACAATCAGCGGGCCGAGAAAACCAAATATAAGAGTCGAACCGGCGATGATGGCCGTGCCGGCACCGATCCTGAGCCACCGGGTCCGCTCGCCCGCCCCGGCCGCGCCCCTCCGGATACCGTTTCCCGCCGCATCCCCGGCTGCCCCGCCGATGGCGCTGTAGGGAAGGAGGAGTGCAGTGAGGACGAGAGTGTAGAAGATCAAGGTCGTCCGGAACGGGGATACTGAGGTCTGCTCTCGACGAGACTCATGAGGGTTGTGGCGGAGGCCACGATGAGGGCCACGACTGCCCCGCATATGGCGCCGGTGATGGCGCCGTCCTTCGCCGTGCTCCGGGTGAAGAGTCCGGCGATGAGCCCCCGCCAAAGAGGAACGCCACCGTCATCACCGGATCCGGGTGGATCTCCACGCGACCGAGGAGGAAGACCGCACCGATCGCCAGTGCCCCCACAACCGCCCCGGAGAAACGGCAGGCGTTTGACGATACCATCCGGGAATCGCATCTCGGCGCACGATGCTGTTCTGGTTTGCCCCGGCCGCCGGTGCGCAGGTATTATACACGAGGAGCGTATGGAATTGCAACGGAGCCGTCGCTCCTTAAGCGGACCCGTATACCATGAGCATCACAGACTACTGCCGGCGAACCGTCGCCTTCACCCGGGATATCATGCGGCAGCCGGCGAAGGTCGACAGGGACCTCCAGTTCTCCGACCTCGTCTTCTTCCTCCGGTTCGCCCGGCCGATCTGGAGCGTGGGCGTGCTGGCGCTCGTAGCGACGGCGCTCGTCTCCGCCGCAAAGACCGTTCTCCCACTCAGCATCAAGTTCCTCATCGACAACATCCTCCTCGGGGAGACCCCGCTCCCCGATACTCTCCTCGCGGAAGCCGGTGGGATCCTCTCGTCGCTCAACATCCTCACCGTCGCCCTCCTCGCGCTCGGACTTTTTACCGGCGGCATGGATCTCGCCCGAAACTATTGGACTGCCCGGTTCCGAGAAGGCTACGCCTTCAATCTCCAGACCACCCTCGTCGAGCATGTCCTGAGTTTCCCGCTCTCCTACTTCAAGTCGCGGCAGACCGGTTACATCATGTCCCGCCTCTCCGACGACGTCCAGATCCTGCAGTACACCTTCTCCCAGTACCTCCCCCAGATCATCGCAAACGCCCTCTACGTCGCCTTCACCCTCGTCATCCTCTTCATCCTGAACCTCAGGCTGACCCTTGTCGTCATCGCCTTCATCCCCCTTTACCTGCTGGTCAACGCTGTCTTCATCCGAAGGATCCGCGCCGCCACCCACCAGGAACGCGAGCGGCAGGCCTATGTCTCGCGGGACCTCCAGGAGGTGATCTCCGGCATCGATACCGTGAAATCGCACGCCGCGGAGGACCGGGAGGTGCGCAAGGTCTCCGGGACGCTCCGGAACATGGTCAATGCCCGGATCCGGAACACGATGCTCTCGGCGCTCTCGGAGTATTTCAGGATCGGCACGATGTCGCTCATGTTGATCGCAGCCTTCTGGTTCGGCGGGAACGAGGTGCTCGCCGGCGGTATGACCGTTGGCGACTTTGTCGCGTTCGCGGTCTACATCGTGACGTTCGCCCCCACCGTCAACACCTTCTTCGCCTTTCCTGTCGTCATGCAGCCCGCGCTCACGTCCGCCGGCCGCCTGCGCGAACTCTTCCGGATGAGCGGCGAGGCGGGGACCGCCCCCGGCACCGGGGGGATTGCGCCCGCCGACGTGCAGGGCCTGATTGAGTTCTCCGGCGTCTGGTTCGGCTATGCTGAGTCGGACCCGGTCATCCGGGACGCAACTTTCGTCGCCCGTCCCGGCGAGACGGTCGCCGTCGTCGGGAGAACCGGCGTGGGGAAGACGACGCTGATCAACCTGATTCTCCGGGCATTTATGCCGCAGCGCGGCACGATCACGCTTGATAAGCGCGACCTCTCATCGCTCGACCCCCGGTGGCTGCGACGGCAGGTATCGCTCGTCTCGCAGGACCTCTTTCTCTTCCACACCACCATCGAGGAGAACATCCGTTACAGCAAGCCTGACGCGACCTTCGAGGAGGTGATAGGGGCTGCACGGAAGGCGCAGATCCACGAGGATATCATGCAGTTCTCCGAGGGCTACGGGACGATCGTCGGGGATCGCGGGACCCAGCTCTCCGTCGGCCAGCGGCAACGGGTCGCCATCGCCCGCGCGTTCCTGAAAGACGCGCCCATCCTTATCCTCGACGAGCCCACATCGGCGCTGGACATGCAAACCGAGGACCGGATCCGGCAGATACTCCGGGTGCTGACCCGGGGCCGGACGACCATCCTCATCTCCCACCGTCCATCGCTCCTGGAACTTGCCGACCGCGTCCTCACGATCGAGGGCGGACGGGTACGGGAGTGTCGGGGAGCCGCAGACGGGATCGATCCCGGGTCCCGACCGGTCGCCCCCTGATCTCGACCGCAGGCCGATGGAGTGCGCCGCCGCATTCGTGTACCCCATGTAGGACTCGGTGCGGTGCGAGTTCGGCGATCTCAACCGCGAGTGCCTGCGGGAGGCGTACCCGTTCCACGCCGGCTACCCGGCCGGGTGACCCACGGCACGGAGGACGGCGAGAATGATGAAGTAGCCGACGACGGTCCCGATGAGCATCGAAGCGACGGCAGCAAGGCTGCTCTGCCAGTGCATGCGGCTCCACCAGCCTGCTGCACTGCCGATGAGGAAGGATGCGAAGATGATGAGGAGTTCCCGTCTCTGCGTTGCCATATTGATGGGGAACTATCGGTCTTCGCCGGCCATAATCGTTTGCGCATACGCCCGCACCGCAGGGTTATATGCCGGCAGGCATCGATTCCATGATGGATGTTCATCGCCTGCCACCTCCTCTTCGGCCTCGTCCTCGGGCTCGCGCTTGCCAGGCACCTGGGCGATCGGCGGCTCATCGGCTTCTCCGCCCTCGGGGCCGTCCTTCCCGAC